>JAEEGJ010011226.1_pt1 | contig 22831 bp, 20 predicted proteins | sample 8958761 | NCBI WGS metagenome assembly JAEEGJ01 (sample SAMN16246546, study PRJNA631951) | gut metagenome | biome: gut microbiome; feature: rumen; material: RS-attached | host: Bos | place: Iran: Karaj | collected 2018-10 | reverse complement strand
CGAATTGGAGATGTCGGCACCCAAACCGACCCCACGTTTGTCTTTTTGCGCCGCAGCGAGCACGCCCTCGCCGAAGCCGGTTTTCGTGGGTTTGTTTCCTTTATTTTGGTATTTCATAGTATCAAGTTTTATCGGCTCATCCCTACGGGATGTGTTTTTACTGTTTTTTACGTTTTACCGAACGGGCATCCCTACGGGATGCAGATTCCATCATACTAATTTGATATTCAACAACTTATTTTAGTTTTATTGTCTCTTTATTTCCCGTAGGGAAGAGCGTTCGGTTGATATTCAAGATTAGGAAGTCGTAGCATCCCAGCGGGATGCACCAAATACCGTATCAAGAGTAAATTTCATTCAAAAATTCGTTCAATTGTTCCTTGGTCGGCACCTTGCCATGCCATTGGTTATTGTTTTCGATGCTTTTCACGCCTTTGCCCATCGTGGTGTCGGCGATAATGACAGTCGGCCTACCCTGCTCCTTGTCAGCCATTTCCAAAGCCATCTTGATTTGGCTGAAGTCGTGGCCGTCAATCTCTATGGTGTGCCAGCCGAAGGCCGACCATTTGTCGCGCAGCGGGTCGATGGCCATCACCTTTTCCGTGCCGCCATCGATTTGCAGTCGGTTGCGGTCGATGATGGCACAAAGCTTGTCCACCTTGTGATGTGCCGCCGCCATCGCCGTTTCCCACACGCTTCCCTCCTGTTGCTCGCCGTCGCCCATGACGCAAAACACGCGATTGAGCTTGCCGTCCATCTTGGCCGCCAAAGCCAGTCCCAACGCCACGCCGAAACCTTGTCCGAGGCTTCCCGAGCAAGTTTCCACGCCCGGCAACCCCACTTCATAACTGGGATGTCCTTGCAGACGGCTCCCTAACTTGCGAAGGGTAAGCATCTCTTCTTCAGGGAAATAACCTGCTGCTGCCAAGGTTGCATACAACACGGGAGCAGTATGCCCGATGGAAAGCACCACCTTGTCGCGGTCTTCCCAAAGAGGATTCTTCGGATTGTGCCTCAAATGGTTGAAATACAATACGGTAAAAACATCCACCAAGTCGAGTGAGCCACCCGTATGGCCCGAGCCAGCCTCCGCCAAAGCGGTCAATATCAATTCGCGAATGTGCTTCGCTTTTGCTTCCAAATCTATCATTAGTAACTATTCAAAATTAAACTTCAATATCATTTGACGCGGGACACGGGACTTCGGGACACGGGACAAACCAAAACGTCTCGCGTCTCGTAGTCTCGCGTCTCGTGTCCAATATGTAAACTAATTTTACTCATCCACTTATCAATCGTATTAAATCCCTGACAACATAGAAAATACACACGCAAGCATAAATCACTTTCAAGCCTGTTCCGACGAGGAATCCGAAAAACGAACCGAAAGCGGCTTTCAAGGCCTGACTATTGTCGGTACCCGCGTTTTTCTCGCCGATGTAGGCTCCAAGGAAAGGCCCAATGAGCATGGCAATGAAACCGACTGGGAAAATCAAGGTCACCAAAAGGCCCAAAATCAGGCCAATGGTACTACCTCTGACACCCGCCTTGCTCCCACCAAATCTTTTCGTCCCCCAGGACGGAACCACATAGTCCAAAGCGAAAACAATGGCAGCAAGGACACCCATAACTATCAGGAAACGAGAAGGATATTCGACACCACGGACAAACGAAACCGTTAATAAACCAAGGAAACTGAAGGGCGGTCCAACGATGCCTGGCACGACACTGCCCACCAACCCGATAAGAACCAAAAGTATGGCTGCGATAATCAAGACGACATTCATGACTATTGTTTTAGCTTGCGAAAATAGGAAATTTTGCCGCCTACCATGCCAAAAACTTTGATTTTTTGCAAAACAGCACTACATTTGCACCATCAATTCAAGTGTCATGAAGAGAATTCTACTCCTTATTATATTAAGTTCTGCGCTCACGACAGCCTTCGCCTACGACATCATCAACCCGATGGGCGGTCGGGCGGCGGCCATGGGCGGCACTTCGGTGGCCTCGCGCGGACTATGGGCCATGCAAAACAACCCGGCAGGGATGGCCTACTTGGACAAGTTCAGCTTCGGGCTGTACTATGAGAACCGTTGGATGCTGCCCGAAACTGCCTACAAATGCGGCGCACTGGCTTTACCTACGAAATTTGGGTGTCTGGGGTTGAGTTTCAACCAGTTCGGCTCGTCGAAATACAACGAAAACAAGTTCGGCATGGCCTACGCCAAAGACTTCGGCCCTTACCTGCAAATCGGTTTACAGTTGGATTACCTCTCCATCCGAGTCGGCAGCGACTACGGCAAACAAGACGCGGTTACCTTTGAGCTGGGCATACAATCGCAAGTAACTGAAAAACTTCGGCTTGGAACCTATATTTTCAACCCTGTCAGTTTCCGTTTGGAGCAGAGTCTCAACCAAGAAAAGCTGCCCATTGTATTCCGTTTCGGCCTGGCCTATCAATTCACGAGAGACTTCGTCGGGCAGTGTGAGGTGGAGAAAAACACCGACCATGAAGGCATCACCCTGCGCGGAGGCTTGGAATATATGGCTTTGAAGAACTTCTACCTCCGCGCAGGGGTTCAAACCAACCCCGGAATGTTGACCTTCGGTCTCGGCTACAGCATCCGTTTCGCCCGCATCGACGTGGCGGCACAACTGCATGAAATCCTCGGCCCTTCCCTCCAAATCGGCATGATCTTCAGCATCGGAAAATGACCATGAAACGCCTCATTATCACCATAGTAGCCATTTCCATCGGCCTTTTCGCGAAGGCGCAAGTCGCCATTGACACTTTGAGCACGGAAGCACTCAACGAATTGCTCATCGAACAGGTAGAGCGTTTGGCCGAGGACAGCGACGACGACGCTGACTTTGAGGACCTCTTGGAAAACTATATCTTCCTTACAGAGAATCCCGTCAGCCTCAACAGCGACGAGGTGTCCCAACTCCTTGAACTACGGCTCATCAATGTATTCCAATACGAAGAGTTGCAAAAATACCGCCGCTACTACGGTGACTTTCTGTTCATTGAGGAATTGGAGATGGTGGAGGGCTTCGACGAGCAGACCATCAACATCATTGCACCCATCGTTTACATCGGCGAAAGACAAGGCAACGACAAAATCACCTGGAACAAATTGGCCCGTTACGGCAAGCACCAAATCGTCGGACGATACGAGCAAATACTGGAGCCACAAGCCGGTTACGCCGACATCAGCGACTCGGCCTTATTTGCCAAGCCCAACTCCCGGTTTTTGGGCAGTCCACAACGTTACCAACTGAAATACACCTACAATTACCGCAACAAAATCCGTGCGGGCTTCGTCATGGAGAAAGATCCGGGCGAGATGTTCTTCACAGACCACGTTAGCGACACCATCCAGAAGCTGTTGGGCAAAAACTACCAACGCGGCTTCGACTTCATCGGATTCCACCTCTACGCCAAGGATTTAGGCATTGTGAAGGCTGCTGCCGTGGGCGACTATCAAGTGGCTTTCGGACAAGGACTTACAATGTGGTCTGGCATGACTTTCGGCAAGGCTGGGGCGGGCAGCAGCGTGATGAAACAAGCTCGCGGTCTCAACCCGAAAAGTTCCGCGAGTGAGACGATGTTCATGCGTGGCGCGGCGGTCACATTGGGCAACAACGAGCTGAAAGGTACCCTATTCTACAGCAACCGAATGATTGACGCCAACATCAGCGTGGCCGACTCATTGGACGAGGCGGAACTGGTCAGCAGCCTGCAAGAGACAGGCTATCACCGCACCATCGGCGAGCTACAGGACCGCCATGCCATCCGACAACAAGTCATCGGCGGACATTTCAGCTATGCCAAGGCACACTTCGAGGTGGGTTATACGGCGCACCACACTTGGCTCAACGTGCCGCTCCAACTCAAACCCTCCAACTACAACCAGTTCTATTTCCAAGGGCAACGAGTCACCAATCAAGGCATTGATTTCAAATATGTTAAGGGAAAATATGCCGTATTTGGCGAAGGGGCGATGAGTTTTATCACAGACTCCACCGCTTTTTCAGCCGTTTCGACAAGCTTAACTGCTCTTGACCATTTCGCAGGATTGGTCGGACTGACCATAAAACCTGCTGGTTATCTGAACTTTACGGTAATGTATCGCAACTATGGCAAGGCATATCATAACCTGTTCAGCAACGCTTTTGGCGAGGGGAGCCGCAACCAAGGTCAACGCGGTGTTTACCTCGGTGTGGAGGTGGCTCCAGCACCGTATTGGAACATCCTCGCCTACGCCGACCAATTCCGGTTCACTTGGCTCACCTCACAAGCCTACACGCCCAGTTGGGGCCACGATTACTACTTGCGCCTCAGCCATAGTTTCAGCAAGCGCGCCAATGCCTTCCTGCAAATCCGCTCCAGGACCAAAATGAAGAACTCGACAGACGGCTATGCCTTCAGCCACTACCCTATCTTCTACACCAAAAACTCTGTGCGGTTCAACATCAACTATGGTTTACGCAATGGCCTCGTTTTCAGCAACAAGGCCGAATATGCACACTACCACAATGATGACGGCAGCAATTCGCAGGGTTTCTTTATCTGTCAGGATGTGGCCTACAAACCTGAAAACAAGCCTTTTAGCCTCACGTTCCGCTATGCCATCTTCGACACCGACGACTACGATGCCCGCGTGTATGCCTACGAAAACGATGTACTCTATTCCTTCTCGGTTCCTGCCCTTTACGGCAGAGGCATGAGGGTGTATCTATTAGGCAAATGGAAGCCTTTCAAGACCTTGACGCTCTATGCCCGCGTCGGCAGCACCATCTACACCGACCGCGACGAAATCAGCAGCGGCTTGACGCTGATTAAAGGCAACCATAAAACAGACCTGAAAGTGGAAGCGATCTGGAAATTGTGATGGTTTTTTCAGCCACATTTCAAAAAATGTGCGCCACAATCGAAAAAATCCGTAATTTAGCCGACGATTTTGAGGTTGATTTGTTGACTGCTGCATTGTTTAATTGTTAGACAATCACTGTCAACAGATACAACATCAGCGAACACTACAACAATTAAACGATTAAACATTCAACAATAAACAAAATGAGCACTATCAAAGATTTGGAACCGAATGGCGTATGGAGAAACTTCTACAGCTTAACGCAAATTCCGCGCCCTTCGAAGAAAGAAGCCAAAGTCATCGCCTTCATGAAACAATGGGGTGAAGACCACGGCCTTGAAACTATCGTTGACGACTGCGGCAATGTCATCATGCGCAAACCCGCCACACCCGGTATGGAAAACCGCCAAGGTGTCATCCTGCAAGCCCACTTGGACATGGTACCCCAGAAGAATGCTGACAAGGTACACGATTTCGAGACTGACCCGATTGAGACCCACATCGAAGACGGCTGGGTGAAGGCCAACGGCACTACCCTCGGTGCTGATGATGGTCTGGGCGCTGCCGCTGCCATGGCCGTCCTTGAGGCCACCGACCTAGAACATGGTCCCGTCGAGGCCCTCTTCACCATCGACGAGGAAACCGGCATGACGGGAGCCAACCTCCTGAAACCCGGCGTCCTGCAAGGCGACATCCTGCTGAACATGGACTCCGAGACCGAGGGCGAGCTGTACGTGGGTTGCGCCGGTGGTGTCGACAACATCGGCACATGGACACCTACTTTTGAAGCCGTCCCCGCCGGTATGGTGGCCTATCGCTTGTTCGTCAAGGGTTTGAAAGGCGGACACTCCGGCATGGACATCGGCCTTGGTCGCGCCAACGCCAACAAGGTGTTGAATGCTATGTTGCTCATGGCAGCCGAAAAATATGGCCTGCGCCTTGCCAAGATTGATGGTGGCAGCTTGCGCAATGCCATTCCTAGAGAAGCCGAAGCCATCGTAGTTGTCCCCGCCAACAAAGTAGAGGAATTCAAGCAATATGCCGCTGAATATGAGGCTCTTTGCAAGGAAGAATTCGCTGCAACCGAGCCTGAATTGGCCATCCTCTGCGAACCCGCCGCCATGCCCGACAAAGTCATCGACGTGAAGACCCAGGACAACATGTTTACGGCCATCGCCCGCTATCCCAACGGCGTCATCGCCATGTCGGAAGATTTTGAAGGCACCACCGAAACCTCGAGCAACCTGGCCACCATCAAAATGGAAGACGGCAAAATCGTGAGCGCTTCGCGGACGCGTAGCCTTGTCGACGCGGCCAAGGACAAACTCGCCGAACAAATCCGCAAGAACCTCACCGACAACGGCGCCGAGGCCTACTCGACTGGAGACTACCCAGGTTGGAAACCCAACATCAACTCGCCCATCCTCAACACCATGAAGGAAGTTTACAAGGCCAAGTTCGGCAAGGAAGCCAAGGTAATGGTCATCCACGCCGGATTGGAATGTGGCATCCTCGGTTCGAAGTATCCGCATTGGGATATGGTGAGCTTTGGCCCCACCTTGGTACACCCCCACTCGCCCGATGAAGCCTTGCTCATCGAGAGTGTACAGCCTTTCTGGGACTTCGTGGTCGAGACCTTGAAAAACATTCCCGAAAAGGAAACGATTGCATAAGCAACTAAATATCAATGTTTTGAAAAAGGTGAAATCAAATTTGGTTTCGCCTTTTTCATTTTTTTCAAGAAAAGTGTTGGGGCTAACGAAAAAATTTGTACTTTTGCAGCCCGATTCAAAGGGATTTAGGAGTAAAAAGAACAAATAAAAAGATACAGAGATGAAGCGCACTTATCAACCATCGAACAGAAAACGTAGAAACAAACACGGTTTCAGAGAGAGAATGTCGACGGCTAACGGCCGGAAGGTCTTGGCCCGCAGAAGAGCCAAAGGCAGAAAAAAACTGACAGTTTCTGACGAGTATTAAATCCCCCTCATTCCGTGAAAGCGGGACGGAACGGAAGCCGTTATATTTCTCATTTAAGGTGACGAAGGCGACCCCTGTTGGGAATCGCCTTTTGTTGTTTTTTATTGTTTTTTGCTCTTAAAGCACTTGACAATGCAGAATATTGTGTAATTTTGCGCTTCGTAAAACAAGCATAAATTCGATGATCATGGAAACCATCACATTGAGATACGATGCCACGAACCCCGCCCTGCGCGGGTTGCTGGCCGCATTCCTCAAACTCGACGGAGTGACCAAGGTGAAAAGCGAAAAAGCCGACCCTGAATACGATCCCGAAATGGTGGCTAAAATCAAACGCGGCAGGAAAGCCATACGCGAAGGCAAATGCGTTACCATCAAAGCATCGGAGATATGGAACTGAAATTCACTCCCGAGGCGAAGGCCGACCGTGACTGGTGGAAGCAGCACGGCAACGATGCCACCAAGCGCAAGATTCAAAGGCTGCTTGGTGAACTTGAAGAGCACCCGCGCACAGGCACAGGCAAGCCCGAGTTGCTGAAAGGCGATATGGCCGGCGTTTGGTCACGCCACATCAAACAAGAAAGACCGCATTCTCTACGAGATTCACGAAGAAATCGTAATTGTCTATGTACTCTCCATGAGGAGCCACTATGGTGAAAAGTAACCTATGATTCCCAATGGTGGGTTTTATGATTTAATTTTCTCACAACGGTAAATAGTCTCCTCTCCCCTGCGCGCCAGATGCATCCTTTCGCACTGTTCAGCTGAAATCTCATAATAAATCCTGTCTTCCGTTACCGTGAAACCTGCCTTGCGCAGCACCTCGGCATAGTCACGACCAAACTGCCGCACATGGTCATACTGCCCGAAAAGACGCTCGCGTTCCTTCGGGTCAGTGACGGTCAGGTCTTCAAAAGTGTCCACATCAGGATTGATGGGCACAAGGAGAATCGCCCATCCGCCAGGTTTCAAGATGCGCTTGATTTCCGAGAAAGCCTTGTTGGCATCATCGACATGCTCCAATACATGGTTACAGATGACCACATCGTAAGTGTCGCTCGGTTGGTCGATGGCGGTCACGTCCAAATGCAAGTCGGCAATGGGTGAATCAAGGTCGGCGGTGGTGTAGTCAAGATTCTTCAAGGCTCGGAAACGCTTCAGGAATGGTTGCTCGGGGGCGAAATGCAGCACTTTAAGCGGAGCAGTGAAGAAATCCGTTTTCTCTTTCAGATAAAGCCACAACAAGCGATGACGCTCAAGCGACAAGCATCTGGGGCACAAGCGGTTATCCATCGCCTTACCATAACCGTAGGGCAAAAACTTACGGAAATGTCCGCCGCAAATGGGACATTCCACCTTGTTGCCAACGTAGAAAGGACGAACCAAAAGGCTGAAAAGGTAGCTCAACTTGATGAGCCACTGACGGGGAAAAATCTTCGTGAAAAGAGATATGAGTTTTTTCATTTTCGGAATAAAGCGATTGATAGCGCAAAGGTACGCAAAGAATCCTTATCTTTGCAAAAATTTCGAGAAATGCTGTTTTCCGTCATCATACCTGTCTATAACCGTCCGCAAGAAGTCGACGAGCTGCTGGAGAGCCTATGCCATCAGACCTTCAAGGACTTCGAGGTCGTTGTGGTGGAGGACGGCTCAACGGAAAAGTGTGACACGGTCTGCCAAAAATATGACAACCACTTGCCCGTCAACTATTACTTCAAGTCCAACTCCGGCCCTGGCCCCTCGCGCAATTATGGTGCCGAGCGCAGTCAAGGCGAGTACCTTATCATATTGGACTCCGATGTCATTGTGCCCGAAAACTACCTAGAAATCATACAACAAGAACTCGACCGTGAGCCATGCGATGCCTTCGGCGGTCCCGACCGCGCCCACACCTCGTTCACGCCCATACAAAAGGCCATCAACTATGCGATGACCTCATTCTTCACCACGGGCGGCATACGTGGGGGAAAGAAAAAAATGGACAAGTTTTATCCCCGTAGCTTCAATATGGGTATCAAGAAAAGCGTTTATGAGGCTTTAGGGGGCTTCGCTCCCATGCGTTACGGAGAGGACATCGACTTGAGTACCAGAATTTTCCAAGGCGGTTACACTTGTCGGCTGTTCCCTGAAGCGTTCGTCTATCACAAAAGGCGTGTCAAATTCAGTTCGTTTTTCCGTCAAGTGAAACATTCCGGCGAAGCTCGCGTGGAATTGAAGAAAAAATATCCGGAGACCTTCAAACTCGTCCATCTTTTGCCTGCCGCCTTTGTGGTCGGCAACCTGCTATTGATATTGTTGGCCATCTTCGGTAGCCGGCTATGGCTGTTGCCCATCTTGCTTTACATTGTAATGGTCTTCATTGATTCGCTTATCAAAAACAAGAGCCTTAAAGTCGCATTTCTCTCTGTTCCAGCTGCTTACGTACAGCTATTCGGCTATGGAACAGGATTCTTGAAGGCAGCATGGCACGACATTTTAGGCAAAAAACAACCACGGCAAAGGGAAAAGTTGTAAATTCGCAGCAAAATAAGCAAATGGGTTCATTTTTGAAAATATTGTTGACCGTTATCCTGTTCTTCTATGCTTTCGAAATGATTGTCAAATGGATATTCAAGCGAAAGATGAAAAAGTTGCAACAGCGCATGGACGATGTCATGCAACAAGGAAGCCAAGAAAGCGCAAAACCCAACGAGGACAAAACTCCACATATCGACCCAAACATTGGTGAATATACTGATTTTGAAGAAGTTGAATAGACAATCACTATTACCATGGACCATACTTTTTTTCAGAAAAACAAAAACATCGTTTTCATCGCATTAGCCATCATCGCTTTTGCGGTCATCACCTTGGTTTACTTCACCCCCGTTCTGCAAGGCAAACGTATCAAACAACACGACATTGAAATGCACAAAGGCATGGCGCAGGAAATGACCGAATACCGCAACACGACCGGCGAGGAAACACTCTGGACCAACTCGGCTTTTGGAGGCATGCCCACATGGAACATCACTGTAAAACCTAAAGGCAACTTAACCAATCCTTTCTACCGGTGTCTTACTTTGGGCTTCCCCCACCCCATCGGATCCGTATTCATTTGCATGCTAGCCTTTTTCGTGCTGCTTTTGATTCTCGACTGCGGCTTCTGGATCAGTTTCATTGGAGCCATCGCGTATGGATTCACATCATACCTATTCATCGTTATCGGTGCAGGACACAATGCCAAGGCCATGGCCATGGCCTATATGCCCGCCGTCATCGCAGGTGTATTGCTCACCTACAAGGGCAAATACCTGTGGGGTTGGCTGTTGACCGCCTTCGCTCTTGCTTTTGAGGTTCGGGCCAACCATTTGCAAATCACCTACTACCTTGCCATTATCATCGCCATCCTGATTATCGCCGAGCTTATCAGCGACATCAGAGAGAAGAAGTTAGTACATTTCATCAAAGGTTCGGCAGGACTGGCTGTAGCGGCAATATTAGGTACATTGACTTGCTCGACAGCACTCTACGGAAGCTATGAATTTGGCAAGGAAACCACCCGTGGCAAACCAGTGCTCACCCGCAATGAAGCCAACCAGACCAAGGGTCTCGACCGTGATTATATCACCCAGTGGAGCTATGGTAAAGGTGAAACTTGGAGTCTGCTGATTCCCAACGCAAAAGGTGGTGCCTCCGCCTATATTGGCAGCAAAAACCCCGCCCTGGAGAAGGCCGACAGCCGGTTCCGCTCCAACATTGCGCAGAGCAATGCCTACTGGGGCGACCAACCGGGCACTAGCGGCCCCGTGTATGTGGGTGCCATTGTAGTATTCCTGTTTGTGCTTGGTGCCTTGACCGTGAAAGGCAAGCTAAAGTGGGCATTGCTCATCGCCACCTTGTTATCCATCCTACTCAGCTGGGGTAAAAACTTCATGGGCTTCACCAACTTCTTTTTGGACCACTTCCCCGGCTACAACAAGTTCCGAGCCGTCTCCATGACCTTGGTGATCGCTGAAGTCACAATGCCGCTGTTGGGATTTTTAGGTTTGGCCGAAATCGCAAAAACCCCTGATAGCTTCAAGAAACACCAGAAGAAGTTCTTCATTGCCTTGGGCGTCACAGCGGGATTCTGCCTGTTGTTCTATCTTGTCCCCAAAGTGTTCTTCAACTTCCTCAGCCAAGGCGAGGCCGAGCAATTCGCTTCCATGAGTAAAGGCAAGGACGGCGCCGTCTATGCTGCCTTCGCTACTCAACTTGAGAATGTACGCATTGCCATTTTCCGCAAAGATACTTTGCGCAGCCTGCTCTTCATTATTCTTGCTGCCATACCGCTATTTCTCTACGGCAAGGGCAAGCTGAAAGGCCAAATTGCCTTCCCCATTCTTGCCGCACTCGTTTTGGTTGACATGTTCCCCATTGACAAGCGCTACCTCAACAATGACAACTTCATCAACGGGAAAAGATACGACAAGCCATTCATCGCCAGCACTGCCGACAAAGCCATCCTTGAAGACAATGCCCTGGATTTCCGTGTGGCCGACATCACCAAGGACATGTTCAACGATGCCAGCACTTGCTATTTCCACAAATCGCTGGGCGGCTATTCTGGGGCCAAACTGCGCCGCTATCAAGATGTCATTACCCAATATCTTGGAGGTGAGTTGAACCAACTGCGTAGCGCGAAGACAGGCGAGGACCTGCTTCAGGCCTTGAGCCAGCAGAAGGTACTCAACATGCTGAACACCAAATACGTCATCTACAATCCCAACAGCCAGCCGTTCCAGAATCCTTTTGCACAAGGCAACGCATGGGTGGTCAATGACATCCGTTGGGTCGACACGCCCAACGAGGAAATCGATGCCATTGCTATCACCGACTTGCAGCGCACCGCCATCATGAACAAAGAGTTTGAGCAACAAGTTGGAAACTACAGACTTACAGACAGCATCCAAGGGCAAATCGAATTGATTGACTATAAGCCCAACAAATTGGCTTACAACTTCAAAGCCAACAGTAATCAGTTGGTCGTTTTCTCGGAAATTTGGACTACAAAAGGCTGGAAAATGACCATTGACGGGCAGGAGCATCCTTTGCTTCGTGCCAACTACATCCTGCGTTGCGCGATGATACCTTCTGGCGAGCATGAGATTGTGATGGAATATGCGCCACGCGCCTACATGGTGGGCAACAAGGTGTCGTTCGCAAGTTCGCTGATATTGGTTCTGGGGCTGATTGGAGCCCTAGTCTTCACTTTCAAACCTAAAAAAGAGAAAAAGGCATGAAACGCGTACTCATCATCACTTACTATTGGCCTCCGTCGGGCGGCAGTGGCGTACAACGTTGGCTGAAAATGTCGAAATACCTGCCCGAACAGGGCTGGCAGCCCGTCATCTACACCCCTGAAAATGGGGAGTTCCCCATTGAAGACCCAACGCTCCTAAAAGACGTGCCTACGGAAGCCGAAATCATCAAGCAGCCCATCGTCGAGCCTTACACCTTATATAAGAAGTTCCTCGGCATGAAGAAAGACGACAAAGTGAAGGCAGGATTCATCAAGGAGGAGGGCAATAAAGAGGGCTGGAAGGAGCCCATCGCAATGTGGATACGCGGTAATTTATTCATCCCCGACGCCCGCTGCCTGTGGATTAAGCCCTCGGTGCGCTACTTGAAAGAATACTTGAAGGAGCATCCCGTCGATGCCATCATCAGCACTGGACCGCCCCACTCCATGCACCTGATTGCCATGAAGCTGAAGGAAGCCTTGGGCATCCCGTGGATTGCCGACTTCCGTGATCCTTGGACGGAGATTGACTATTACGGCAAACTTAAGCTTACCCGTCGTTCCGACCAAAAGCATCATCGTATGGAGCGCGAAGTTCTTACCCAAGCTGACAAGGTGGTTACGGTATCGCCTGACTGGGCAAGAAGGTTAGGCAGGTTGGGAAGCAGAAATGTAAGAGTGATTTACAACGGCTTTGACGAGACCGATATTGCCAAAGCATGTGAACCCACTTTACCTGAACATTTCACTCTCACTTATCTCGGTGTCCTCTTCAAAGTAAGAAACCCCAAAGTCCTATGGCAAGCTTTAGGCGAATTGATTGGAGAAGAAGATGGATTCGCTGAACGTCTGCAAGTCAAACTAATCGGACAAGTTGACAATGAGGTAATGCAGGCCATAGGCAAATGTGGATTGAATAACCATATAGCCTTGTCACCCTACATCCCTCATGACGAGGTGGCCGAGACACTTCTTTGTTCTGCGGCGCTCATGTTGCCCCTTATGCCAGACACGGAGACCGATACCCTTGGCCTGGTACCCGCCAAACTTTTCGAATACCTCGCTTCGGGTCGTCCTATTCTCTGCATCGGTCCCGAAAACGGCGACGCAGCACGCATTATCAAAGAAACCCACGCAGGAGTAACCGTTGGCTTTGACAACAAGGAAAAGATGAAGGAGGTAATCAAAGACCTATACCAAAAATACTTGGAGAACGGACTGCCCTCGAATAAGAGCAAGGAAATCGAGAAGTATTCAAGAAGGGCTTTGGCAGAGAAATATGTTAGGCTTTTGGATAGAATTGAAGATTAACATCACAAACGATTCCAATCATGGACAAAAACTACTGGAAAAACATCTATTCAAAGCAATCGGAAGGCGAACAGCCATCATTGTTTGCGAGATACATTGCTGAAACTATTGACATTGAGGGGAAAAACATCATCGAACTAGGTTGCGGAAACGGCCGTGATGCAATTTTTTTCGCCAATGCCAACGCGCAAGTGACAGCCATTGACCAGTGCGACAATATCATCGATTTACTCAACCACCGATTTCGAAAAGTTGAAAATCTGAATTTCATTTGTGCGGATTTCACTTGTTTGGACGACGTTACCAAATACGACATTGTCTATTCGCGTTTTACCTTTCACTCCATATCTAAAGTGCAAGAGGAAAATGTCGTGAATTGGGCCTATCACAACCTTAACCCCAATGGGAAACTATGTATTGAAGTGAGAGGACAGAAAAACGAGATTTACCAAGTCGGAATGCCGGTTGAAGACGAGCCTGATGCTTTTATTCTCAATGACCATTACAGAAGGTTCATCCATTTTGAATCGTTCTGCAAGGAATTGGGAAAATTTGGTTTTAATCTCGATTTTGCCAAAGAACAGAAAGGATTCGCGCCATACAAAGGTACTGATGAGACTTATATTAGGGTAATTGCTTCAAAATAACAGACAATATGGAAGATTTCTCTCGTTTTAACGGTGAAGGCACAATGCTCAGAAAGGTACAATTACGCCTCTTGGACATCCTTGTCGAAATCGATAAAATATGCCGCAAACATGACATCAAATATTGGATTGATTTTGGCACATTATTAGGGGCTGTGCGGCATAGAGGCTTCATACCATGGGATGACGACATTGATGTCACCATGCCGACTGAAGATTACCATCATTTTTTAGAAATTGCTCCGAAAGAATTACCTGACCACCTTTTTCTCCAAACCAAAGAAACCGATCCTACATACCGCCTACTCATCAACAAAGTAAGAGACAAAAACTCTCTCTACATAACAAAACACGAAGATTTCTCAAGAGATTACAACAAAGGACTTTACATTGACATCTTTGAAGCTGTATCATATCCAGATGTCAATCCCAAGTTGCAGAAATTCATCATGCATTGGTATCAGAAAACATGCCATTTCTTTTCTGTCAAACAAAGTGTAACCCTAAAAAACCATTTGGCTTTCATCGTGTTTCCTTTTATCAAACTTGGCCTTAACATCATTTGGGGCATTCTAAATCTTGGGCAAAAAAAGAAAGTCGGATATGCCAAACAATTCAATGTTTACGGGAACTCATATCCAAAAAGCATTGTCTATCCATTAAAAGACATTTCTTTTGAAGGCAAATCCTTTTTGGGGCCATCAGACCCAGACAAGTACCTCACAAGTATATACGGTGACTACATGTCTTTGCCCAAAAAAGAGGACCAACATACACACATTATTTATGTAGATTTACATTGACAAAAACGGTTTTCATCTCAAAGCTTGAATAATTCTTTCACAGGCGTGTCCATCCCCATACGGGTTGATTGCGTGAGACATCTTATCATAAGAACATTGATTATCAAGCAATTCTGCCACTTCGTCTATGATTTTTTGATAATCCGTTCCTACTAATTTGACTGTACCAGCCACAACAGCTTCTGGGCGTTCAGTAGTATCACGCATGACAAGTACAGGCTTACCCAAACCAGGGGCTTCCTCTTGAATCCCGCCGCTGTCAGTAAGCACTATGAACGATTTCTTCATCAGATATACAAACTCCAAATACTCAAGAGGTTCTATAAAGAACACATTGCCCAAACGACTCAAGTCTTCACCAAAAACCTCGTGAATTGGCTTTCTGACGTTTGGATTCAAATGCATTGGATAGATAAAATCGACACAAGGATATTTACTTGCAAGTTCTTTGATGGCGTTGCAAATATTCAAGAAGCCCTCGCCGAAATTTTCTCTCCGATGACCGGTGATAAGTACCAGTTTTTTCCCGCCTTGCAGGCGGTCAATGTCAAAACCGAACGTTAGCAACCTATTTTTCAGTACTTTGTCAAGTGTCTCATCCGAACCCATTTTGGCTACAACCATTTGAAGCGCATCAATTACTGTGTTTCCAGTAACCAAGATTCTTTCGTCAGGGACATTTTCTTCCAACAGGTTTTGCCGACTCAACTTGGTCGGAGCAAAGTTAATAGAAGCAATGCGCCCCGTGATTTGCCGATTCATTTCCTCAGGCCAAGGACTATAGATGTTATGCGTTCTGAGTCCAGCCTCTACATGACCAACAGGAATCTGTTGATAGAATGCCGCAAGTGCGGCCGCCATGCTGGTAGTGGTGTCGCCATGAACCAAAACTACATCGGGCTTTGCTTCTTTTAATACATCCCGCATACCCATCAATACTTTTGAAGTAACATCATACAAATCTTGGCCTTGCTGCATGATATTTAGATCATAGTCTGGTTCAACACCGAAAATCTTCAACACTTGGTCGAGCATTTCCCTATGCTGTCCCGTGACACATACCTTCGTGTCAAAAATATCAGAGTGCTTCTGAAATTCTATCACCAATGGACACATTTTGATGGCTTCAGGACGTGTGCCAAAAACTAATAAAACCTTTTTCATAATGAACTTATTACATCATCAAGCCAAAGAAGCGTAAAAATCAACCAGTTTCTTACCATCCACTTCCCAATTATACTTGTCAATCACAGCCTGACGGCCATGCTTGATATAATTATCCAACTTATCAGGATGTTCATAGAAATCAGCAATAATCGTTGCCAATTCCTCAGGGTGGTCATAATGATAGCTAAGGCCGCTCTCCGTTTCATTCATTATTCGCACCAACGGGTCGCAATTGGAAACAACCATCGGGATTTCAGCGTACATATACTGGAAAATCTTATGAGGGATCGTGTTGTCGGTATGTCCTGATTTCACATGGGGAATCAGCGCCACATGAGCTGATTCATACAAGTTACAGATTTCGGTGAACAATTTGAAACCATGGAAGGTAATCATGTCGCGCACCTGCAATTCATCAGCAAGACTCTCAAGATTAGAAAGATAGCTTCCGCCCCCAACCAAATCAAAGTGAACCTTAATCTGTTTCGCTTTGAGGATTGCCAGAGCCTGGATTACGTATTGCAATCCACGGTGATAGTTGACCGCACCCACATACAACATCCTGAACTCGCCTTGATCGAAACCCTGCCTTTTCACGGGATCGAATTGGTTTGTGTTCAAGGTGTTGGAGACCACCGTGATTTTTTCGGACGGAACGCCCAAAGACTCGATTCGGGTTTTAGCTTCATCAACCACCACGATGATCCTGTCGGCCAATGCACACATCTCATTCTCATATTCCACCCATTGGCTGTAGGTGGACAACAGTTTACCCAGAAACGTGTTGGTATGGGTCGACAGCTGCAACAGCACCGGCCAGTTCTCAAAGAGATCGAGCACGAAATGCGCCCCGTATTTGCATTTGGCTTCATAACCCACTTTAGCCAATGGCAGGTCGCAGATATGGATGGCGTCAAAATGCTCTTTCTCAAACAGGTCGCTTACAAAACGCCTCCAATAGTTGAAATAAAAAGGGAATTTCAGCACGCCGACACTGGTCTTGTACATGAATTTGGAGATAGGTCTCCTATGAACAGTAGCATAAGGCAGCTTTTCTGTCAACGGCTCGTTATGTTCCTGGAAACATGCCAAATGCACTTCATGGCCCGCTTCGGTCAATGAGCACATCTCGTTTTCGACACGTGCATGGGGAGGGAATGGGTGGTCAAGGATGATTAGTATTTTCATATGCTCAAAAATTATTTATGATACAAACTCTTGATAATCAAAACAATATAGCCAGCACCATAAAGAATTGCACTTTTCGCCCTACCATGTTTATAGTATTTTTTGATAAATAAACACCGTGACTGAAGTGCTGTTTTCCTTTTCTGGAAAAAAGACATCTCAGTTTTGATTGTTTTGGAGTGAGCGTGCACGTATGAGGTGTTAATATCTATGTAACATCCCAAACCAACTTGTTCCAGCCGTTTTGCCAAAAAACGTTCCTCATTAAACAAGAAAGTTGATTCATCAAAAAAGTCAATCCTCTCTGCAACGCTAAACCTCATAAAAACAAAGGATCCAGGCACAAACCCTACTTTCATCAGTTTCCCGTCATCCGTAGTGGATTTATACACAATCTTTCCCCGAGGGATTGCAATAATATAATCCCAAAGAGCATCTCCAAAGGAACCAATCTTCAAATTAGAAAAAGCTGCGTCTTCACCATTTGGTAATAGTTGTTTTGGCGCAATAGCACCAACATTTTCATTGGTTTCAATATCATTTATCAACTGCGAAATAGTCTCTGCGAAAAAGTGTACGTCATTATTTATTATACACACATATTCAGGATTATATTTTTTTGCATAACGCAGGCCTAAATTATTACCTTTAGCATACCCTCCATTCACAGGGGAGGCGATAACATCCACAGTAGGTTCGCTGCCAAAAGCGTTCACTAATTGTTGATAGGAGTCATTGGGAGAGCAATTATCTACTATGATAATTACGCTATTAGGAATATTATTATTAAGTATCTCTTTTCCACGAATTATAGTCTCCTCGAATGTCTTATAATTCATTATAATGAATGCAACCGCTGTAATCATAAAGCATTATTCAATTGTTTTTCCAAGCATGTATGAGTCATTATTTCGACTTATTAATATTCGCAGCTCGATTTTACAGCCTCTATATCAGCAGAATTAGTTTTTTATTCTCTTATTAATTTTGCTGCAAACATACAAATTATCACCCAAACCTCAATCATAAAACTTACTTTTTTCACATGCCCGACACCTCTCTCTCCACCAAATCATTCACCGATTGCGAAACTTTGTCAGTTGTTCGATGGTAAATCATTCATTATTTCATCCACGCCACAATTTTATTAGCATAAGAACTTGAATCACCATAATTTTCTTGTACTTTTGCAGCAGGTTGTAAACCCAATATGCCATGAAACCATTCTCGATACTTTTGGCCATTTTGTTATCCACCTTAATCAGTTTCGGCCAATCCGTCCACATAGGCGACATCCTCTGCACCGATGGCTCCACAATCAGCGCAGCCGATTTTCCGACCTCGGGAAGGACGGCTTGGGGCATTGTGTTTTATGTGGATGATAATGATACTCATGGTTGGGCGGTTGCGCTCCACAACCAATCGTCTTCCATAAAATGGAGTAGCTCAAGCTATTATGGATACGACATCCCAAACCTGGTCAACTTCGAGAATGCCCGGGCTGCCATGCACAACCTCGATGGAAACCAAAACACTAACATCATACGAAACGCTGGCAGCCCAAACGACTTCCCTGCCGCTTGGGCCGCGGATTATGACAACGGTTGGTTCTTGCCCAGTGCGGGACAGCTGCGCTATCTTTATTCTTATTTTCCTGAAATCAACGCCTCGTTGCAAGTAGTGGGAGGAGACCTGTTCCCTTTCAACGACAACTACTATTGGTGGTCGTCGAGTGAGTTTTCCGGTTATCACGCCTACGACATGAACTCTGGCGGCAGCATTGGCGACTATGTGAAAGACAACCATGTCAACTATCCACCCTACGGTATCGCTGTGCGTCAAATCAGGGACTTCGACATCCCGAATGTGGTTCCTGCGACCTACCATGTCGGCGACCTCATCACCAACGACGACGGCAGCCAAGGCATATTGTTTTACGTCTCACCCGACCAAACTGAAGGCTGGATGGTAGCCTTAAACGATGCCTCAACCTCCATTTCGTGGGGTGATGGTGATGTGCCGGGACTAGACAACCAAACCTACTCGTCACCCTTCGGGATGCTGCTCTACGAAACCAATGGCTTTGCTAACACGGGCATTATCAGAGACTACCAAAACGGCATGAACACCGCCGCCAATGCCGTCGACTATGAGCACGGGTGGTATCTCCCTGCTGCCGGGCAGTTGTCGAAGCTCTTCGGAGCCTTACCATTCGTTGAAAACAAACTGCAAGCCTACGGAAGCATATTGGAACAAGCCGAGTATTGGTCGAGTTCAGAGGCCGATGCCAACGAAGCCTTCGCCGTGTCCTACAAGCCTTCAGCCAATGTCAGGGCAGGAGGTTTCATTCGTAGAGACAAGAGCCAAAACTACCGTGTCCGTGCCGTGCGGAACCTGTCACCAATCCCACTTCCCACCGTTGGTGAGATTACCACACTCGAATCCATTTGCGAAAACGGGGTCTTGACCCTACAAGCCCCTGAAACGCAATCCGCCACTTCCGAAGGCTGGCAAATCAGCCCGACTTTGGACTTTAACAATCCCATCCTTTACGAAGGCCAACCTTTAGACATCTCGTACAACGGATGGTTTCTCCGCTATTTCGCCGCAAACGAGCATGGCACCGTATACAGCAACATCGTAAGCATCACGGTTTGGCCAACTTACGAGAACTCTTTTAGTACCATGGCATGCACCCACTACGTTTGGAACGGCATCGACTACTATGAGAGCGGTGACTATGAACAAAGTTTTACATCCATCTATGGCTGCGACAGCATCGTCACCATGCACCTAACCATCGCCACCGTTGTCACAACTGAATGGTCGCAACAAACTTGTGAAGATAGTTTCGTATGGAACGGCATTACCTATTCAGAAACAGGCGACTACGAGCAGACCTTCTCATCCACTGAAAATTGCGACAGCATCGTCACGCTCCACCTTTCCATCATCGAGCCACTCACCCATGAATGGTCGATGGAGGTCTGCGATTATTACACTTGGAACGACACAACATACACTGAATCAGGAGATTATACACAAGAATTCATCACACCAGAAGGCTGCGACAGTATCGTCACTTTGCATCTCGCTTTGTCCGATGCCTTGGAGGTGGATGCCGACACCGTCGCTTGCGGCAGCCTGTTGTGGAACGGACAGGAATACACTGATTCGGGTCACTATGAGCAGCAATTTGTAACTGCAAACGGCTGCGACTCTTTGGTCAGAATGGACCTCACCGTTTTGCCCTTTCCTGAACCTATATCAGAGATTATCGGGCTTCAGGAAGTCTTTGTGTCATCGGACATTGTCTTGGGACAATACAACTATCTCATTGAATCCGTGGAATTTGCCACGCATTACGAATGGACTCTTGAAGACGCGGATTGGCCAATGGACACGACAGGAACCCAATGTGCCCTTTGGGTTACTACGTCTGGAACAGCATCCTTGAAAGTCAGGGCTTGGAACACCTGCGGTTATTCCGAACAAGAAATCATCATCCACGCGGGCTTCTTCGATGTTGACAATAACCAGGCTTTGTCTGTAGCCATCTACCCCAACCCCGCCTACGACAAAGTGTTTATCGAGGCGGAAGGCATTGTGCGTGTCAGGTTGTACGACCTGCTTGGGCAATGTCTTATCGAGACGGAAGGAAGTAGCAACAATCTATTGGAGATAAGCACAAACAACTTGCCCACAGGTATTTACGCCATCGAAATACTGACCGAGCAAGGGAAGGGCATCCGAAAACTGAATGTGACACGTTAAACCATTATTTCCAACGAATCAATTTCAACCCCTTGTCAATCAAGTTGTTGACGGATTGTGAAACTTTCAGCTTGTATATTGTTGCCAAACCCAAAGCAAGGAAAAGCACCGATTTCAACACGGCGTCAATAGTCAAACCAAAAATAGGCTTGGTGAACCATCCGGTGAACCAGGGAGTTAAAGCCATCGTCCATAACCAGTTGAGAACCAATAAAATCAAAATGACGGTCATTACTGGAACCAAAGGCCTGGAAAGCGGCATCACCCCAAGTTTCCATCTGATGAAGGCCAAAAGCAGAATGAAATACACCAAATAGGAGACCACGTTGGCCATGGCACCGCCATTGATATCCCATTTAGGCACAAGCCAAATGTTCAAGCCAATGGACATTCCTGCCAACAAAATAGTGAAAATCAGCGAGTAATAATAGTATTTCGAATAACTTAACACCGTGGTGGTCACGCCAAGTGTGGAATACACAAGACGACTCAACGAGAGAATTAACACTGCCCACTTGCCCACACGATAGATGTCACCATTGGGCAATAAATCGAAGATGAAATCGATGTTGATCCAAATGAGAAAAAAGACAAAGGTACCGGCAATAAACTGGTGTAGCGCAACAGTCTTGCATAAGGCATCGGCCTGTGCCACATCCTGTTTCGCCATAGCATCAGAAATATGGGGACGCGAAATGGCACCCAACGAGCGGTAAGGCATCTCGACAAGGGCTGCAATATTGGTAGCAATGGTGAACACACCCGCCAAGCGGAAGCCCGCTTCACCAGCCACAAAGAATTTGCTCAACATAGGAATCACATTGCCCGCCAAAGCAGCCGTAATCATAAACAACGTATAATACAAGAAATCACGCTTCAGCTGTGGCTTGATGTACTCCCACTCAATCTTGAACGACACTCGCTTGAGCGACAACAGATAAACGATATTGATTAAGGTAGCAAGACCATAGAAAATGCAAAAACCGATGACAACACCGTCAAAATCAATAACTTGGTAAAAATAAAGCAAATAAACCACCAAAGTCGCAACCCTTAATCCCACCTCACGGATGAACTTGGGCAACACAATACGCAGAAGAAGATTGCTATTCGTCTCAAATACAGAGAGATATAGCATGAAAAATGCCAACGGAATGACAAAATTGACGTATTTGCCAAACAAGTCGGCACCCACGCTGGAGTCCTTCGTGAAGAACCTGACAATCGGCTCCTTCAACAAGAAAAATGCTATCAAAAACAAGGTGAAGCCGATCATCGGCACGAGCAACGTCCAGCCGAAAAAGCCATGGTCGCGGTGTTCCTCGTCCTTGAAGAAGGGATAGTAGCGCATGGCAGACGAGTTGGTGCCGAGTTGAGCCAATCCGCCAAACAAAAGCGAGCATTGCAACAGGATATCGATGAGGCCTATCTGCTCGGGCTGAAGGGCTTTCGTCTGGATGAAGAACGTCGTGACGATGCCCACAGCAACCCCGATGTAGGTGGCTATGGTGCCTTTGATGCTCTGTCGCGCTACGATACCCATAACATGTCAAGCTTTGTTTTCCTCATTCCCGGAAATAATTTCCTGAAGGTCATACAACTCGGCGGCCTTATTCCGCTCAAACTCCACAAATTCAGTGTATGCCTTGATAATCAAGTCGTTGTTCTTCACCTGTTCCTCCAGATTTTGAATCAGCACATTCTGTTCATCTATGGTTTTCCTTGCCGCGTTGATTTTCTCCATCTGAACCTCGTTGGCTGTCTGATAGGCATGGATGTGCCTTTTCAAATCCTCAATAATGACTTCGCGACGGCGGA
>JAEEGJ010011223.1_pt1 | contig 22833 bp, 21 predicted proteins | sample 8958761 | NCBI WGS metagenome assembly JAEEGJ01 (sample SAMN16246546, study PRJNA631951) | gut metagenome | biome: gut microbiome; feature: rumen; material: RS-attached | host: Bos | place: Iran: Karaj | collected 2018-10 | reverse complement strand
TATTGGACACAAGGAGAGGATGCCGTATATGTGGCTGAAGATAATGATGTTGTCGCTTATTTGGCAGTAGAAGTTCATCGGGAGGGTGAAAAGGAATATGTTTACCTTGATGACTTGTCTGTTGCAGAAAAATATCGTAGCCAAGGTATCGGAAGTGCCTTAATACATGAAGCAGAGGGCTATGCGAAAGATATTGGAATACAGCACATACTTTTTCATGTTGAAAAATCTAATACCAAAGCATTTCAGTTATACGAAAGGCTTGGCTATAAAGTATATCGAGATGATGGAAACAGATATATGATGATAAATGATTAAGAATTATCTTGCAGTTTAAAATGGTTGTTAATTGCTTCACAATTGGTGCATAAACCGTATAAAAATACATTGCAAATATGATTGACAGATATTTGCCAATGCTTGATTTAAGTGTGAAGAAATATTATATTTAAGATGTCATAAGATGCCCTTTGCCTTATGACAATATAACAATTGCAAGGAAAAATATGTTAGATTCACAAATAGTAGCACAGAAGAAACATGATAAGCCTATCAAGATCACTGATATAGCTATCAACAAAGTTCCATGCACCCATGTATCTGGATTTACAGGTGAGCAGAACACATTTATTCAGGAACGGCATAAGGAGATATTAAAAACAGCCAGAGAGCTATGTGAAAAGTATAGAAATGATGAGATGGAAGCCATCATTTTGGTGAATGCTCATACGTGGAAGTATTGGGTAGTTGAAGGAAAAGAAGCCGGTAATGCAGATATTGCAGATAATACAGATGCAAAAGAAGCATTGCAGACAAGTAGCAAGAATTCATTATTACTTTTGCATAACCATCCAAGTGCTGGTACATTTTCGGGAACAGATTTTGTAACCTTCTGTTTCAATGCGTCACTGTATATGATGACGATTGTTGGAAATGATGGTACAGTGTATGTACTAGTCAAGAATGCAGAGTTTGATTCTGGTTTTGCTATAGCAGAATACTTTAAGTTAGTAAGAGAAAATGCCGATAAAAAAGATAGAGTACAGTTGGCCATGAAAACCATTCTTAAGAATAGTGGTAATTATGGTCTCATTTACAAGAAAGGTAGGAAAAAGCTATGAAGAAAGAAGTGAATACATTACCAAAGCCCTTTATAGCTCCAGGCTCTGATGTAAAACCTACTAAAGAAGAACTTAAGAAACGTCAGAAAAAATATAATATGTTGGAACGGATAGGGGTTAAGACTACTATCGTAAGAGGAGATGTTGATCCCGAGTATGAAAATCCTTATAGGATTGAGGCCATGATTCTTATAAATCAGGATAAGGATGTACCGGAGGAACTGATCAGGCAGATAGAAGAATATGATAAAAAGGTATTACAATTGAATTAAAATGTTATTTGTAAGGAGCTTCACTATGAGGCTCCTTTTCTTTTTGAATTCTTTATAATGACCTCAGAAGGAGGTACATTACCTATGATGAATCAGGAAACTATTAACTTTATCTTGCAGAGAATGGTAGTATTTCTGGACAACGCTCAGATGCTCAAGCTAAAGGATATCCTGGACGAGATAGCCAGGCAGGAAGACACAACCCTGTTGACGAAGAGCTCTGAGGAGCTTCTGGAAATGTTCCTCGCTACCAAGAGACTGGAGGGCAGGTCGGAAAACACACTTTTTCTCTACCGCTTCAATATAGGTAAACTGCTTGAAAAAGCCGAGAAGAATGTCTGTGTCATGAATACTGATGATGTACGCAGCTACTTGTCTTCTTATCAGGAAAACAATGGCGTGAGCAAAGCCACAGTAGACAATGTGAGAAGAACTCTGTCCAGCTTCTTCAGATGGTTAGAAGATGAAAACTATATTTTCAAGAGTCCAATGCGTAGAATCCACAAGATAAAAACATCTGTTACAGTTAAGGAAACGTATTCAGATGAGGAACTGGAACGTCTACGGGATGAATGCAAAGCTCTCAGAAACCTTGCCATAATAGATATGCTAAACTCAACAGGGGTACGAGTTAGCGAACTTGTTAATCTCGATATAGATGATATCGATTTTGAAGAGCGTGAGTGCGTTGTACTGGGAAAAGGCGATAAAGAACGCATAGTCTATTTTGATGCAAGAACGAAGATACATCTTCAAAAGTATCTGAAGATGCGTAGTGATCCAAATCCTGCACTGTTTGTCAGCACAAAGAGCCCACATCACAGATTGAAAGCGGGCGGAGTGGAAATAATGCTAAAGAAGATGGGGGATAAGACCAATGTAACCCACTGTTATCCACATAAGTTTCGAAGGACTATGGCTACAACTGCAATTGATAAAGGTATGCCGGTAGAACAGGTACAGAAATTACTTGGTCATGATCAGATTGATACGACCATGCAGTACGCTATGGTCAAGCAGAGCAATGTGAAGATTTCTCATAAGAGATATATAGGATAGCATATATAAATTGGGCGTCACACAATTGTGGCGCCCTCTCTCTTCCTGTATATATTATACCATAGATAAACACTGCATTTAAAGCCTTGTTTTGCGAGCTAGACACTGCTAAATTGGGAGAAAAGAAATATTATTGGAGGGGCTTTATGATAAAAGGTTATTCAAACGTGGCTATGTCGCGCCTTGCGCTTGGAACACATCTGGGAGATGCGACAGATGCAGTATCAGAACAGTATCGTGACGCAATTGTATATGCTTTGCAACATGGTATCACAACAATAGATGGGGCAATAAATTACCGTGGAATGCTTTCTGAAAAAGACGAGGGCATAGCAATAAGAAAACTCATTGAGTCAGGTGCCATGCGCAGAGAAGATTTCTGTATTACATCAAAGGCAGGTCTTCTTTTCGGAGATATTACAGAACGAATTAACCCAAAGATGTACCTTGAAAACATATTGAAACCGCAAGGAATTACAGAAAAAGATTTCTATCAATATGATGGTCTGTATCAGACGTTAAATCCAGCGTTTTTTGAAATAGCACTTGAAAAGAGCCTCCAGAATCTGGGACTTGAAACAATTGACATTCACTATATCCATATCCCAGAGATATCAAGATCAGGGATGGCGGAAGCAGAGTTTTATGACAAAATGGAAAAACTGTTCTGCTGGTACGAAGACAAGGTAAAAGAAGGAAAAATAAGATCCTACGGCATTGCTTTGGAGTTTATGGGAGAAGAACCAGAGGAAGCAAAATGGCATTTTGAACTGGAAGAAATAAAAAGAAGAGCAGATATCGCCGGAAGTGGGAATGGCAGCCTTAAGTATGTGATCTTTGAGTATAACATTGACTGCCCATATGCTCAAAACACGGCGAGTCAGACAGTAGCAGGTGAGAAAGTGACCTTGGCAGAAGCCTGTCATAAGCTGGGACTTGAAACAGTAGCCAGCATGCCATTTGCAATGGGAGATGCCTTAAAGAATCATTCGGTAAAAGAGCTTCTTGAGTTTGCAATAAACGGCACTGACCATGTGATTGTTGGAAGTAAGAATGTGAAACACATTGAAGAAGTGCTTCAGTATGTATAATGGGATAGGTGGCTGTTATGAAGTATATGACTTTTAATTCTTCCTGTTCCTATGCAGGACTTGCAAACATGCTTGAGAAAAAGGGTATTAATGTAGAAGATTTTGAGATTGCGCTTGAAATGAAACTTCCGTTTATGATCGATAAAAACGAAGAAGGCTACATTGTAGGTCCAATGCTACAGCAGAAAAAATGGTTCGATATTTTTCTGAACAAGTATGGTTATGAAATTACTGAAGATTGGCTGGATAGGGCGGATGTGTTCGACTATCTCCAAGGAAAAGATACTGCAATGCTGGGCATAAGAATAGACAATGGCAGGCTACATTATCATGCAGTTATCTATACGGGAACGGAGGAAGGAAAGGCCATTTTCATAAACAATAAGCATGAAGGTGGATCAGACCCGGATGAGTTCAGATTTACGGCAAAAGAGTTACAGGAAAGAGTACGTGATAAAACAGTAATTGCAACTGTAACGCCCATTGAAACCAAGACCATAGATTTCAAGCCTTTTTTAGAACAGTCTATAAAGAATATCCAAGATCTGCAAAAAGATATGATTGATTTTTGCAGTGCTAAGCATTCTAATCAGGAAATTCTCGAAAAAGAGTTTGGGCTGTTCAGACCACTTCTTTTAGATGGTCCTTCCATGATGAAGCTGATAGGCCAGGAAGAAATTCTTGAAGATATGCAGGTGTTGCAAAAGACATTTGTTCAGGTGGCGCGTAAGGACAAAAGAGATGATGTGATACTGGCTGATTGTTTTGATATGGAGCTGCTTCAAAGTGTTTGTCAGAGATGGAAAAAGCTTATTGAACAGGAAATGGAACGTATAGCGTGAATTCATAAAAGGGGGAATTATGGATCTTTATCATGGAACAGTAATCGGTGGGTTAGATGTCATCCTTGCTAATTCAAAATCACATAAGGATGGCAGCAAGGTTGCATATTTCACGACTGGCAGGGGTTATGCACTGGTATGCTGCAGACCTAAGACTGAAAACTTTGCATGGCTATTATAAGTTTTCCATTCTCCAATCTTGCGAATATTGACTTGCAAGATTTAGGGAGTGATGGTAACATTAAAGTCGCTTTGAACAAATAATTGAGGTAAATAAAGGATGAGCATTAAGGTTTTCTGATATAAAAGTTGAACAAAGATAGTTACTACCTGCATGACAGGTCTTATTTTTGTACGCTTAGATCAGATTAGCTGTGCCATCTTGCCTTTCTATAATAGGTTAACAATGGTATAGGACTGCTTTGCGTACAGAAAAGTATGCAGAGCAGTTTTTTGTTATGCATTATCAAATTATAGATTGGAGAAAACCTTTGAATAAATACTTTTTTAATAACAAGAAAAAACTCATTATTTATATGCTTCTTTCACCTGCAATGGCAATCACATCAGTTCTTTTTTCATTATCACTTGAACCGCTTATAACAGTTTCCACACAGGGAAATTTCACATTGATGATAAAAATGATAGCTGCTTTCATAGTTATAGTTATTGCAGATATGTCAGTGTCCTATTTTCATAAAATATCTCGCGAGAATCTGAGGAAAGAGTTCCTTATAGCTCTTAAGAATAATCTTTTCGAAGGAATAATGAATAAAAGTTTTCAAGAGTTTAGGAAAGAACCACCATCATATTATGTTTCTATGATGCAGAGAGACGTCAAAAAGATCAGTACTGACTACTTTGACAGCGTATGCGGCATTTATAGGGTTACAACAAGTTTCATTGTAACTGTAATAGCACTTATCAGAGTCAATCCTGTAATTTGCCTCATAAATGTGCTTATTGCAATGTTTTCTGTTTTTATACCAAAGATATTTCAGGAGAGGTTAAAGAAGAATTCTTCTCAGGCTTCTACTGCATCGGCAGAGTATCAAAGTGTAATCTCTGATGCGCTCATAGGCTTCAATACTATAAAGCTTTATTCTGTCTTTTCCAAGATAAAGAAGCAAACAGAGGAAAGAAATGAAGCGAGCGAAGAGGCCGAGTGCAACCTTGTTAAGACAAACTACCGTATTGCATATATATCTATTATATGTTCGCAAGTAGGTTATGTTATGACAATTATTACAAGTGCGGTATTTGTCTACCTTGGTAAGATAAACATTGGTACGATACTTGCTCTTTCGCAGCTTATTGGAGGAATACTGGCGCCATTCCAGGAAGTTCCCATGTTTATAACAAGCCTAAAGTCAGTATCAGTTGTTGTTGATAAACTAAAGAAATACTCGGAGGTTGATTCCGATAACGTAGCAGAAACTCAGCCACTTGATGAAGACTATACGTTAAAAGCTGAAAATGTCCAAGTTTGTTTCGAAGATAAAGAGGTTCTAAAGGACGTTGAAGTAGAGTTTAAACAGGGAAAGAAGTACATAATCATGGGCGATAGCGGATGCGGTAAGTCCACGTTGGTAAAACTGTTCCTAAAAATGTCTGAGAATACAAAGGGAAGAGTGCTTCTTGGAAACAAGGATATCAGTGATATTCCTGATAAACAGCTCTACAGTGTTGTGAATTACATGCAGCAGGAAGTCTTTCTTTTTGATGATACAATCCGGAACAATATAACTCTTTTCAAGAACTATTCTGATGAAGAATTGCAGAATGCTATTGATAGTGCCGGACTTACGGAATACATAGACGGTCTTGAAGAAGGATTAGATACAAGGATTAATGGTAACGGATACAATCTTTCCGGTGGAGAGAAGCAGCGAATTGGTATTGCCAGAGCACTCCTTGCAGGAGCAAAAGTCTTTATCCTGGATGAGATTACATCAAATCTTGATGTATCAAAGGAACGCTATATTGAAGACCTTATCATGAATATAGAAGGTGTAACTGTAATCATGATCACACACCGTATCAATGATGCGACGCTTAATCAGGCGGATGAAGTTCTCGTCATGAAATCCGGAAGGATACAGGAACATGGAACATATAGTGACCTTATAAGAGCAAAGGGGCTTTTATACGGATTTAAAATGATAGCTGCGTAATAAACAAAAGCTGAGGAGATACATGAAAGAAGTTTTAAAGAATAAAATATATGTGTCTGTAATGATTGCAGATATAATTTCAAATTTTGGTGATGTGCTTTATTATTTGGCACTTTTAAATTATGTGGTACAGATTAAGGAAAGTGAATTGGCCATTGCCCTTGTTAGCGTATCAGAAACTTTACCAATACTATTGGCTTTTGTACTTGGTTTCTTTGCGGATAGAAGCAAAAACAGGATCAAATCTATTATTTCAACGTTATTGATTCGAATGGGACTATACTGCATTGTTGCATTAGTGATAGGATTTGATCCAAGCTTATGGGTAGTGCTGGTTATTAGCTTTATAAACTGTGTATCAGATATCCTGGGACAGTATGAAAATAGTCTCTATTATCCGATAAGCAATCGTTTAGTCAGAAAAGAAATCCGAGAAAATGTAATGGCATTTAGGCAATCACTGGGGATGAGCCTAAATGCGCTATTTCAGGCCATAGGCGGTGTGCTTATAATATATGTTTCTTATAGAAACTTGGCGGTGATTAATGCACTGACTTTTGCTACTAGCTTTATAATTATTTCGATTATAAAACCCCAGCTAAAAAATTATTGCGCTCCAGTTTCAGAAGAAATAGAAGACAACAGGCAAAAACTAGGTGAGTTGCCTAGAGATATAATGATAGAGCTGCGTGACTCAATAAAAATGCTGTGGAACATAGATGAGATTAAAGAAACACTTTTATCAATCCCTATTCTTAATGGTGGAATGGCTATAATTACAGCGTTGGCGGTTTTGCAATTGACAAAAGATAATTCATTTGTAGTTGTCACTACAGAAATAACTATTTCAGTCATTGCTGCAAGTGCTACCTGTGGACGGATTGTTGGCAGTTTTCTTACAATGAATGCTCTAAAAAAGATTAGTTTGATAAAAGCACTGCTATTTTCTTTCTTATCGATGATAATTATATTTTTCGGGATGATAGTTGGCAATATTTTTATAGTGATTTTTGCTTTGTTTGCAGCAAATGTTTGGACTGGATGTATTGACCCTAAGATGGGAGCTATGATTTTTAATAACATAAATGAGAATAAACTTGCTACTACATTTGGTGGTATAGTGACTTACTTTCAATTGGGAGATATTGCTTCTAGGCTGATTTTTTCGGGGATGGTGCTTCTGTTTAGTGTAAAAACTATTTCTGAAATTTATATAGTTGCTTCGATGATTGCTATTGTAATTCTGGCAAGCAAAAGACATTAGGATAAGGATACTTCGAATTCAAACGCTTGTAATACGGTATTTTCCAGTAAAATGTACTACTCGCCATACTCGTTATATATGAATAGATAATAGAGACAATAATTGTGCTATTACAACCGCCGGTTGTATTATTGTAAGTCAATTCAACAGTCTGTCGCTTCTAATAAGCCCTGAAAATACGATATATTATAAGCACCAAAACAAAAGGAGTGCAAATTTATGATAAACAAAGTTCATTTCGGGAAGAGATTATCTTTTTTCAGACGCAAAACAGGTTTGTCACAAACGGAACTGGCAGAAAAACTGGGAGTGACATCGCAGTCAGTATCAAAATGGGAATGTGGAAATTCTGTCCCGGATATAGATTTAATATTGGAGCTATCTCACCTATACAAGGTTACAATCAACGAAATGTTAGAAGATGAGGATCTTATATTCAAACTCACTGGAAAGAAAACAAATGCTTCAGGTATATCATATTTTGTATCTGAAAAGGAACGTGAGTGTAATGTTGAGTGGGCAAACGAGATAAGAAACTGTAATTATGTTTGGCAAAACTGGAAGAACGTAAAAGAAGGCGAATCCTATATGGATAGGGAAACAGTTGGCAAGCAGATATCTGAGTCGGATGGATTGATACTTGAAATTGGTGTAGGTCCAGGTGGCGGATATATGCCATACATACTCAAGGGAAACCCTGACGCAAAAATTATTATCAGTGATATTTCACCAACTGTAGTAAGGGAATGGAAATCATGTTTGGATAAAGAACTTGACTCGCCGAATGTACATTATGCTGTATTCGATTTCTGCGAAATGCCTTTTGAAAATAATAGTATAGATATAATCTCTGATGGTGGCGGAATAGGAAATTGTGAAGGAAATAAGAGCGATGCCTTAAAAGAAGCTTATAGAGTGTTAAAGCCAGGAGGCATGCTGATTACATCAACAGGATTTGTAAACAAGGAAACATTCGCAGCTCTCCCAGCAGATGTTCAGAGTGTTTTGCTTGAAAAGAGGCCCGATATATTAGAAGATTTATATGAAGATACAATACTAGCTGGATTCAGCAAAATAGACAGTGTTATAAGTGGGTGTTGGTATACCGATGACGATGAGAGTACCATTGCTGATCTTGCAAAATCCTTGGGGGTAAATTTGAAATTTACAAGTTATACAAGATATTGCATGAAGGGTAAGTGATACTGAGGCAATCATGTAAGAAGTTATTTTTAGAAATGCCTATGATGAAATTCTAACAGCTGAAAACAAAGGACTTATTAGCCTTATAAGGTATGAGAATCAGAGTCAAAAGAAAAATGATTGGATATGTAAGACAGTAATTCAAGAGTACAAAGTAGCTGAAGATCATTTGGACTATCGCCATTTTCTTGAAGGAAAGTTTAAAGATGTATTTGAAAATGTAGAATAGACTATTTGACTATGCTATCTTAAGGCATGTGCTTACATTTCAGTAAATATGTGCCTTACATTATTTGGGGAGAAATAGGAAATGGTTCGTTTAGAAAAAGTTACTCCTGGGAATTGGAGACTAGGATTAAAAGTCAGTGAACTTCAAAAAAGATATGTATCGGATAGTGCTAACATTTTGGCAAGAGCTTGGGCATATAGAGATGAGAACAGTGAAGCATTTGTAATCTACGACGACAAAGAGCCTATTGGAATGGCTATGTATTACGATATAGATGAGATGGGGGCGTATGATTTTAGTCAGTTTTTTATTGATGAAAAATATCAGGGAAAAGGGTATGGTTTTACGGCTGCAAAACTTGTACTTGAACATATGAAAAAGGCAGGCAGATTTGACAAAGTGGTTTTATGCTACATAGATGGCAACGATGCGGCGAAGAATCTATACGAAAAGCTGGGATTCCATTTGACCGGAGATTCAGATGAAGACGAGATAATTATGGAAATGAGCTTTGATTGAGTAAGTATTCAACAGGAGTAATTATTGTATGAACAATATTGTTTTGGGAGATCGTACAGAAGAGACAGTACGGATATACTTTGAACAGGCTCAGAAGCCTGCAATTAAGGCTATGCTTCCACAGAAAGCTACTACTGTAGAGGAGGCAATAGCGGACTATCACGAAACGTTACTTCCAACCGCAACCAGTTATGGAAAAACTATTCTGGCAGATGGTAAATATGTAGGGGATATTTGGTGTTACTGCATAGATAAAACTGACACACCTAATGCTATGCTGAGCTATTGCGTGTTTGATAAATCAAGCTGGAATAAAGGTATAGCCACAGATGCATCATTACTATTCCTAGAAGAGATAAAGGAAAAATTCAATTTGGAATCTATCGGTGCATTTACTTATTCTGATAATCTTGCATCTATTAAAGTGCTGGAAAAAGTTGGCTTTGATTTGGTAGAGTCTTTTGAGGAAGATGGTAGAGAATCCAAATATTTTCAAAGAAATTACTAATAAAAAAGCTAAGAGCTATAATATGCAGATTTATTAAAGAAATCGCTCTGTCAGGAAGTTGAATATTTATTCGCTTTTTTCAGGTAAAATAGGCTATTTTTACGCAGCACAGAAAAAGGGTATCGCCGTTTATATCGGAAAATGATGTTATCCTTCTCAAGTAGTACTGTGCTATTATATGAACATGAGCGATTACAAGATAGCAATCTGTGACGACACAGAAGCGGACAGAAATTACATAAAAGATTTAGTCACACGTTGGGCGCACAGTTCCAATCAGCAGATAGATATTCATCTGTTTTCATCAGCAGAAGAATTTCTCTTTGAATATGAGGAAGACAAGGGATACCAGATTCTTCTTTTGGATATTGAAATGGGCAAGATGGATGGCGTTACCATGGCCAAGAAACTGCGTGAGACCAATGACAGTGCACAGATCGTCTTTGTGACAGGGTATTCAGATTATATTGCTGAAGGTTATGAGGTATCTGCGCTCCATTATCTTATGAAGCCGGTAAAAGAAGATAAGCTTTTCGAGGTTCTGGATAGAGCGGTAAAGAAGCTTTCCAAAGATGAAAAGATGCTGATGCTGGAATCCGGTGGTGAAACTAACATGGTTCCTATTTACAGAATCAGTTATGTGGATGTTAGAGGGAACTACACTACAATTCATGCAGATAAAGAGATTACAGTAAAAAAGACCTTGAGTGAGATTGAAAAAGAGCTTGATGATAGGTTCTTTAGAGTGGGCAGATCCAGTCTTGTTAATCTATCTTGCATCAGCAGAGTTACAAAGACTGATATTTTCTTTAACAATGGCGAATCTGTTCCGCTTCCACGGGGAAGTTATGAAAAGGTTAATCGCGCTATTATTGATTTTGGCTAATGGGGAGAGGCATGAATTTCTTTTCAAAGAAAATAGATAACCAAATAGAAGTTTACCAGCGAGAGCTTGTGGAAACCCACTACAGGGAAGTGGACAACATGTACAAGAAGATGCGTGGCTGGAGGCATGACTACAGGAACCACATTCAGATGATGAAAGCATTGGCAGCCAATAATGACATGGAAGGTATAAAAGCCTATCTGGATGAGTTGGATACTGATCTTAACACAGTTGATACAGTCATCAAAACTGGAAATGCCATGGCTGACGCAATACTAAATAGCAAGATTTCCCTTGCACAGTCAAAAGAAATAAATGTGCAAGTAGATGCCCATATTCCGGTTAAGCTTAAGATGTCGGAACTTGATCTTTGCTGCATTATCGGAAATCTTTTTGATAATGCGATCGAGGCCAGCATGGAGCTCCCACCTCAGGCCCGGGTAATTCGAGTATATATGGATATAAAAGGAACGCAGCTCTACATATCTTTTACCAATCTTACAGCAGGCAAAAAGCTTAAGAAGATAGGAAAACTCTTTAATACAACAAAGGGTGAGGGGCATGGACTTGGCCTTATCAGAATTGATGGCATTGTGGAAAGGCTTGGCGGATTCCTGAGTAGAAACAGTGAAGACGGGGCTTTTACTACAGAAATCCTGATTCCACAGATGTAATTTTACAATTCGTCACCCAAATTGAACGTTTCATCCCCAAAGTGATTTGGGGATGTTTTTATGTGATAGGATGAAAAAGTCAAAAAAGGGATTATTCGAATAGTAGGGAGAGTATGTATGGAAGCAAAAGAGAAAAGAAAAAAGCCCAAATATAACATGTGGCAAAATGTTGTGTACATGGTAAAAAACGCATGGAAAGTAAGGAAAAGCGTTCTATTTATCGCAACAGCTATGGGAACAGTAACTGCAGCACTCACAGTAACAAGATTATTGGTGACACCAATTGTACTGAAGTATGTAGAGAAATCGGCGTCATTATCATCTTTGATCTTGGTTATTCTTGTTTTTAGCTTTCTGCTCGTGGGACTTTCAGGGGTATTAGCATATTTGAAGGACAATAAGCTATTTGGAAGGATTGATGTTCGTAGCAGCATCATTTTCGATGTGGCTACAAAGTTTTGCGAAACATCATATTCTAATCTGATGGATACTGATTTCATAGAGGCTAACGATAGTGCTACCAGAGCAACCAGCGCAAATAGCAGGTCAACGGAGCATATCTGGGAAACATTGCAGGGAATCCTGGCTAATATTCTTGGATTTGTAGCTTTTTTATTTGTTGTGACCGGACTTGATATGCGACTAATGGCGGTAGTTATTGTAACTTCAGGACTTAGCTATCTCATCAGTAAAAAAATAGATGAAAACGCAGAGAATCCAGAGCTTGCTGAGAAAATAGAAATAAACTTTTTCTACATAATCAATAATGCAACTAACAGGACACTTGCAAAGGATATAAGAATTTTTGGATTAAAGAACTGGATTGATGAGCTAAAAGAAAAGTCTTATAAGGCATACAGAGAATATCGTGTTGGTTCTGAAAAGAAAAAGTTTTTCGCAAATATTTGTGATGTCATTCTTACATTTTTACGAAATGGAATTGCATATTTAATTCTTATAAAAATGACATTAGATAATGGGATGGCGGCTTCGGAGTTTCTTCTTTATTTTGGTGCCATTGGAGGTTTTTCTGAATGGGTAAAGGGAATATTAGAGGGATTTTTACAGCTTCATAAGGAAAGCCTGGAAATATCAAGGATGAGAGAGTTTCTTGACTGGGAGGAGCCCTTCAGATTTGAAGGAGGAGAAACTCTTGATATAAGCGCTGATATGCGTTATGAGATATGCCTGGATAACGTAAGCTACTTATATCCTCATGCGAAAGACTATACGATCAGAAATCTTAGTTTAACAGTCCACGGCGGAGAAAAACTGGCGATTGTAGGTCTTAATGGGGCTGGAAAAACAACACTGGTTAAACTGATATGTGGTCTTTTGGATCCCACTGAAGGAAGTGTCTTATTAAATGGTACCGATATTAGAAAATATAACAGAAGAGATTATTACAAGCTCTTTTCATCAGTTTTCCAGGATTTTTCCGTTATTGCAGGTAGTGTTGCAGAAAATGTCGCCCAGTCAGTAACTGATGTAAATGTTGATAAGGTAATGAAATGTATTGAAAATGCAGGATTAAGCTCCATGGTTGAAGATCTAAAAGATGGGATTGAAACAAAGGTTGGAAGAGAAGTCTTCTTGGATGGACATGACTTTTCGGGGGGCCAAATGCAGAGACTTATGCTTGCAAGGGCACTATATAAGGATGCGCCGATTCTTACATTGGATGAACCAACAGCAGCACTTGATCCTATAGCCGAAAACGATATTTATCTTAAATATAATTCAATGACTAAGGGAAGAACATCTCTCTTTATTTCCCATAGATTAGCGTCTACCAGGTTCTGTGACAGGATAATTCTTTTGTCAGGCGGTAACATAATTGAGGAAGGAACGCACGAAGAACTGATGTCACAGCAAGGAGAATACGCAAATCTCTTTGAAGTTCAGAGCAAATACTACAGGGAGGAAGAGTCAGGATATGAAAGAAATGAAGCTTGTTAAAGCCTGGAAGAATAACCTGAGAGGCTGGGAAATACTATGGAAACTGAATCCGTACCTATTTATAGCATATACTGTGGATGCGCTTTTGGGGGCTCTTTTACCATATACTACCATATGGATATCTGCGCAGATAATTGGTGAATTAGCAGGTGGAAGAAATACACAGATTTTATTTAAATGGGTGATGGCAGAAATCATCGTTAGTCTGATACTTGGGATATTAAAATATGCTACCACAAGATGGAATCAGTATGAGTCTAAGATCACATATAATACGGCGCTCTTAAGTGAGCCATTCATAAATAAGTTTTATACCATGGATTTTGCTGACATAGACAAACAGTATGTCCATGATTTATATGCTCGAATCGAACAAAACGCAAATTTTAGTGAATGGGGATTGCAGTTTTGCGTAATGATTTATGAAACATTTTCAAAATCAATATTTGAGATAGTGGGCGGTGCTGTTTTATCTGTAAACCTTTTTTTATTAAAAGTACCAGGAGATAGTCCTGCGGTGATTTTGAATAATCCGATATTCATTTTTATCCTGTTTGCAGGAATGATAATGATGGCTTTGGCAGGAGGTAAATGTGAACTAAAGTCAAGGCAGTACTGGATTGACTACACTGAAAAAGCAACCTATGGCAACAGATATTATTCTTTTTATGGTTTTCAGATGAGAGACAGGAAAAGAGCTGTAGATGTTAGAATGTATGACCAGCACAGAAATGTAAGCGGTATTTACATGAGAAAAGAGAATGTGTTTGGCGCAAAATCAGAAATTGCTAAGGCTTCTGTTGGTCTTAAGGGTATATGGGCCGGACTGTCTGATGCTACATCAATGGTTCCTACGGGTGTTGTATACCTCTATGTGTGCCTGAAAGCATGGGGCGGAGCATTTGGAGTTGGTCTGGTAACCCAGTATATAGGAGCATTCACATATTTGTTTACCGGTATTAAAGATTGTATGAGCAGTATAAATATGATGGCAGGTAACAGTGAATTCTTAGAAACAGTATATGAACTGTTGGATCTTCCTAATAACATGTATCAGGGAAGCCTTACAACAGAAAAGCGCAGTGACAACAAGTATGAAGTAGAGTTTAGGAATGTTTCATTCAAATACCCAGGTTCTGAAGAGTATGCGCTTAGAAATGTTAATCTTAAGTTCAGGGTTGGTGAAAAACTTGCTGTTGTGGGAATGAATGGAAGCGGAAAGACAACATTTATAAAGCTTCTATGCAGGCTCTATGATCCTACAGAAGGAGAAATACTATTAAATGGGATCAATATTCGCAAGTACAGATATGATGAGTACATCAATATTTTCTCTGTTGTTTTCCAGGATTTCAAACTTTTAGCATTTCCTCTCGGCCAGAATGTAGCCGGATCTATAAACTATGATGAAGCGAAAGTATTGAAATGCCTCAAGGAGGCAGGATTTGATAACCTTGATGAAAAGATGAAGAAGGGCCTTGAAACATATCTTTATAAGGATAATGATAAGGAAGGCGTGGAAATATCCGGCGGCGAAGCTCAAAAGATTGCCATTGCAAGAGCTCTTTACAAAGATGCTCCATTCATTATACTTGATGAGCCAACAGCAGCCCTTGATCCGGTAGCCGAGGCAGAAATCTATGAGCGTTTCAATGAAATGGTAGACGATAGAACTGCCGTATATATCAGCCACAGGCTTTCTTCCTGCAAGTTCTGCGATGAAATAGCTGTATTCCATGAAGGTAGGGTTGTTCAGAAGGGAACCCACACTGAACTTTTGCAGGATGCAAAGGGCAAGTATTATGAGTTATGGAATGCTCAGGCACAGTACTATAATGATGAAAAAGCGGTGTCATAGAACTGGAAGGAACAGCAAAAGAAGTAGAAGATACTACAAATATTGTTGACCACTATGGCTTGGAACCAGCAAAATTCTGGTATTTCAGTTATTCGAAAACTTCGAATAACTGAAAATGGCTTAGTGGAGCGGACTTTAGGAGATAGTAAGATGAAAACAGAATCAATTATGGTACAGAACCTCTGTGTACCATGCGGCTGCAGGTGCAGATACTGCCTATTATCATGGGATGGTAAGCCTGTTGGGGTATCATGGGAGCAGGGGATAGAATTTGGTAAAAGATTCATAACTGAAGCAAAAGAACTAAGGCCAGATCTGACATACACATACGCATTTGGTTATTCCATGGAACATCCACATTTACAGGAAGCAATACAGTTTCTTAAAGAGATAGGAAGCCCGCAGGCAGAGCTTCTTCAATGCGATGGAATGAAGATCAGAGATGAGAAGGCATGTAGAGAGTTTACTGCAATGCTTGCAGGCGAAGGCGTAAAGCTTCTCAATTTCACATTTTATGGAATTCAGGATTACCACAATAGCTTTGCTGGGCGGCCTGGCGACTTTGAAGGAATGCTCAGAATGATAAAAGCTGCGACAGAAGCTGGGCTTGAAGTCAGTGCTGGAATACCTGTAACTTCTGAGAATGTAAATCAGGTTGATGAGCTTATAAGCATACTGAATGAGAACTCATGTCAAAAGGTATCAGTCTTTATCCCACATGAAGAGGGGAGGGGAAAGTCTTTAGCTCCTGTGAGATTAAGAGAAAAGGACTTAGACAGACTATCTGACAAGTCGAGAGCTCTTTTGAATAGAAAGACATATCGTACAGAGCGAGAGTGGATTACTGCTTCGGACTATGAGGATGAGACAAAGAGACTGATTATAGTGTCACTAACTTCTGATAGCATAGAGCATTATAAGGATATGAACGTATCAGAAATAATTGCTGAGATTGAGAGCCTTGACGATGAGTATTATAAAGCATTCCCAAGCTTTTCTGAGCTTGCCAAAATGTATGGCAATGTTAATAGCGATAAACTCTACAGACAGCGTGATCTCTTTTACCATTACAGGCAGCTATATGTCGAAGAACATGCAATTAAGATATACGATGTGAGTGATGAACGCCAGTCTGGGAGCAGAAGATATTAATAACATAAGTGTTGTATATTTATTCGCTTTTGGGGGTAAGGAGATTCTGTAATACATGAATTACTTGTACAAATACTCCAAAAAAGGCATTATAGAATTAAGATGTGGTTTAACATGAAATTAAATCAGGAATAAAAGATGATCAAGCTTATTAAATCTGAGCTGTTCAGGCTCGGAAAATCTTTTTACAAGCGTTTCATAATTGCATATACCATGTTCTATCTAGCTTATATCATATACTTTTGGTTATTTGGGCGTATTTTTGCGGAATTAGCTTTTGAGAGCGCTAAAGGGCTTGATTTCTTTATTTCCATGCCGCACTATTTTGATTACGCATTGATATGGCTTCCTATCTTAGCAATTCGATTTCTTACTGAAAATAATACAAACAGTTCATTCCAAACACTTATCGCATATAACCGGGTACACATATTTTTATCAAAGGTTATTTCATACTATCTGTTTTGCATTCCTCTTCTTGTAATACGTGTGTTTGTATTTCCACTGGAATGGGCGTTTTTATTCAAGAGAAGAATTGGTATAACCTCTGGAGAATCGTTACAGACAGTCAAGTACATCAGATTCTTTGGCGTTGCAGTGAATGAGTTTTCATTACCATTGTCTGAACTTATTTTGAAAGCAATCCTTTATCATGTTGTTTCCTTTTCGTTAATGGCCGCTATCATATTCGCGTGTACAGTGTTTTCAAGAAACAAACTAAAAACAGCATTGTCGTGCATTGCATCGACATTTGTTATTAGAGAAGTTATCTGCATATTTGTTACTTCCAATAACGTGTCCGCACAAAGCAAGAAAACAGGAATTATTTATTACAATGTTTATGCCAAAAACTTTTACCTTATGGATTGGATGACTATAGGAATTCTAGGTGTATTGGCAATAATAATACTCGTTGTAGGCTTTTACTTAATATACCGTATCTATTCAAGAATGGATATGAGCTGATTCAGTTACAAAGGGGAACAATATAGATGTCTGAAAATATTGTTATAATTGAAAACCTTATAAAACAGTATGGAAAAGGTTCTAAGGGCAAAGAGGTCATCAGAGGACTAAATATGCAGCTGGTCAGAGGCGATATTTTCGGTCTTGTTGGCAGGAACGGAGCTGGAAAGACTACTCTTTTAAAATGCATTGCAGGAATAGTTCTTCCAAACAGCGGAAGCATAAAGCTGTTTGGCGAAAGCAACCCTCAAAAGTTGCATATCAGCAGAGCAAAGATTGGGGGAATCATAGAGAAACCGCCAATCGATGAGGATTTATCCGCGTGGGATAACCTGAAAATCTATGCTATACGGATGGGGATAAATGATGAAAGAATAAAAGAAGTGCTGGAGACTGTAGGCTTAACAGGTCATGGGAATGCAACATTAAAAAGGGACCATGTAAAAACATTTTCATTAGGAATGAAGCAGCGCCTTGGGATAGCAATAGCTCTTCTTGGACAGCCTGAGCTTATGATCCTTGATGAGCCATTGAACGGACTTGATCCTGAAGGGATTATGTGGTTCAGAAAGTTGGTGCTTGATTTAAATAAACAGGGTGTGACCTTTATTATTTCAAGCCATCTGCTTAGGGAACTTGATGAAGTGGCAACGTGCTATGGAATAATGAAAGACGGACAGATTTTCGCAAATGTAACCGCGGATGAACTTCACAAAACCAGAGAAAACTTCGAAGATTACTATAAAAAAATTGTTGGAATAAGTTGATAACTTATGGATAGATTGATAAAAGCAAACTTTTATAAGTTAATAAAAAGGCAAGAGACGTATTTCTTGCTGTTTTTAATATGCATGGAAAGTGCCGTATCAGCATCAATCCCCAAAACAGGGTATGCTATGCTTATCGAAAGATGCAATATTCCGATTGCGCTTGATCTTGAACTTGCATTCCTTGCTGTGATTATATTTGCAGAAAACTATGCAAAGGGAACATGGTACGGTGAATTTTTGAGCGGTTATGCCAGAAAGAATATTCTTATTTCAAAGTTGGTTGTCTATGGAGTTGTTTCTTTAATGGTCTCTTTATTGGCGGTAGGTATCCCGGTTATTATTTCATCATGTATAAATGGCGGTGGTTCTCAAAGTGATTGCTATGCTATTTTGCTTGTTTTTTTCACGAAGAATCTTTTTATCATTTCTGTTATGTCCCTGGCTGCAATAATCTTAAGAAAGAGGATAGTTACTCTCGCTGTTGGAACAGGAATATGTTTTTTTATAACAAAGATTTCGGAATACTTATTGGAGCCAATGATCCCTAATATAGTCATCTCATTTGTTTATATTTTTTTGTCATTTGTTTGTTTAATGGCTTCTATAGGTGTATTTAGCTTTCAAGAAATACAATGCTAAAATATGGCTATGTCAATTGCAATTGATGGATTGATTCTCTACCAGACCTGCGCATTATACCAAAAAGATTGGCTGCAAAAAGGATTGTTGTGGGCAGAGGAACGAATAGTACTTGTTCGACAAATGAATTATTATCGTTGAATATTTATTCGCTTTTTCATGTAAAATGGGCTGTTTTTGTATGGTACAGAAAAAGCGTATCGTCGATTATATTCTTTCGTAAACAAACGGTGTAAGCCCGAACAAAAAAGCAGATCACATTTATAAGTAACCTGCCCTTTTGTTCGGGCTTCACGCCGTTTTTTATCTAATTGAACTAAGTCGCGTCCGGGTGTCATCTGTGGAAATTCAATCCGTTATCTTACACTCGATTTTTGCATGGTTTATGAGATCTGCTTACGGATGGCTGCATAAATGAAGCTTTGAGTTCGGTTTTTTCCACGCAAAATAAGCCTTTGTAAAAAGGCCTGGTAGAGGTATTCAGTTGATCTATTTAACAGAGCATATACCTGCCTCTTACAGTGTGACTGATAAGAGGGGAGCCGCATTTGGCGCAGGTGCAGATATCACGGTTATATAGGATTTTGAGTTTCTCTGCTACACTCTTATTTCTTACTCTTGAGATGTACTGTTGGCAGCCGATCAGGTTTCTGCAAAGAGTTATGTTATCTTTCTTGCAGCGGCAGGCAAGAATCCCATAGTATCTGATCTTTACAAAACCTAGTGGTAATACATGAAGAAGGAATCTTGATAAGAAGACTTCTCCTGAAATAGTCAGGGGATGGTATTTACCATCGGTTTTATAATCCTTGGCGTTGAAAGTAACAGTTTCTTCGTCCATGTCTACAATGCGGCGATTGCTGATGGCAATGCGATGAGTATACTTGCCAAGATACTGGAAAACTTCTTGAGCTCCGGCAAATGTCCTCTTTGAATAGACAATCCAGTCCGTTTCATACAGCTTGTTCATCAGTTCCTTGAATTCATAATCGTTTTTAAGATAGGATGATTGGCCGGTATATTTGAGTTTTCCTGTGTCATGTAACAACTTCAACTCGCTTAAGTAGTAACGCCTGAATACAGGGGACATGACTTTTACAGGAAGGAAAAACTTATGGCCTTTGTCTTTCCAGTGATTGTTTTTATCCAGCCCGCCGCCAAGAACAATTACATGTAGATGTGGATGGTAATTGAGCATGGAGCCCCAGGTATGAAGAACACAGATGTAACCAATCCTGGCTCCAAAGTGCTTGGGATCCTTTGATAATTCTGAGAGTGTTTTGTTAGCTGCATGGTAAAGAGCATCGTATAGGAGTTTCTGGTTGGAATACACAAGTGCATAAAGTTGGCTTGGAATGGAAAAGACTGTGTGAAAATATGGGGCATCCAGCACATCCTCACGGCGCAGATCAATCCATTCATCTATGTTCATGCCCTGACACATCGGACAATGGCGGTTCTTGCATGAATTATAGTGGATGTAAGTTGAATGGCAGGATTCACACTCGCTGACATGTGCACCCATCTCAGCAGTCCGGCAACTCTTGATACAGCGTATGGCATTGAGCTGCACATCAGAAAAAGATCTGTCAGCAATAGTGGGAAGAAACTGCTCAAACACATCCTGTATAGTTACATTACTCATCCTTCTTGCCCTCAGGCTTCTTTTTTGAAGACTTTTCGCTGGTAGAAGAGCCCTTGCGTAGGGATTTCTTTTTTCTGTCCAGGGGACTCTTTATACCCATCAAAGATTTATTTGTAACGTTTATATATACTGCTGTGGAATTGGGAGACCTGTGTCCAAGCATGGACTGTACATACTCGCGCTTAGTATCATCCTCAATGAGATGTGTTGCGAAGGAATGGCGAAGAACGTGGGGATGGATTTTGATACCAGCTTCAGCTCCGACTTTTTTGAGCATTGTCTGTATTGCTCCGGGTTTCAAAGGCTTATGTGGCCTTCTGAGAGTAACAAAGAGAGTATCACGTGGATCAGGACAGTAATACCAATACTGTTTGAGAAGTTCCAGAGCTCTTTCAGACAGAATGGTCCAATGATCCCCGTGATTCTTTGAATTTCTTACATGAACCTGCATGGTAGACATGTAAATATCTGTTGGAGCAAGCTTACAGACCTCACCGACTCTGAGACCTGATGAATAGGTAAGAGCGATGATTGCTTTGTTTCTGATATTTGTGGAAGTATCAATCAGCTTTTCGATATCATCCTGGGAAGCAACCTGGGGCAATGTCCAGTTCCTCTTCATTCTGGGAACTATATCAAGGTCCCAGGTAATGTGAAGAATGTATCTGTAGAAGAAAACAAGAGCTGCATTAATGGTGTTACAACTCCCAGGGGTGACACCATCGTTTCTCTTTTTTATGATGTATTCTCGTGCATCATAAAGAGTAAGTTCGCTTAATGGTTTATCTCCGGTCCACTCAAGAAATTTGCCTATATGAAACGTGTATAGTTTACAAGTGCCTTCGGATCGGTTCCTGATCCTGCACTCTTCATGAATCTGCCTTTTTAATGATTCGTCCATAATAAAACCTCCGTAAATGTAGTAGTAAAAATGTGGTTACTACTGGTTACGGAGGGTAACGAATTCTGTGAATATACTTGTAAGGCTTGTTTGTAGGTGATATTCTTTTCATAGCAGTAGTAGTGGCTTTTGGTAGTGTTTGGTTTTGGTGTGGTAACTTAAACGATACATCATCAGGGCGTCGCTATCTACTGCTTTTTAAGTAAAAGAAACGCTGCGCCACAGCCTTGGCAGGCCGTCGCGCAGCGACTTAGTTCAATTATAGTATTAAAGATTTCAGGAAATATATGTTATACTTAATTGGTTTGTTTTTTACACGAAAATTAAAAGTTTAGATGGGAGAAGGAATGGGAAAACTATATTTTAGATATGGTGCTATGGGGAGTTCCAAAACAGCTAATGCACTTATGGTGCGATACAATTATCTTGAAAAGGGACAAAAAGCAATTCTTTTAAAGCCTAAGGCTGAAGACAGGGATGGCGAAAAGACAGTTAAGTCAAGGATAGGACTTAGTGCGGAATGCACATTTGTTGAGGAATTTCTGGACACATATAAGAATGAATGGCTGACTGGAAAGTCAGAAAGCTGGAAAGACCTTGACTGTGTAATAGTAGATGAGGCGCAGTTTTTGTCAGAAGAGCAGGTGGATATGCTTGCTGAGGTTGTGGATAAGTACGACCTTCCGGTTATTTGTTATGGACTTAGGACAGATTTTAAAACAATCGCATTTCCAGGTAGTTTAAGATTATTTGAAGTATGTGATGAATTAGAAGAACTTTATACTATATGTAGATGTGGTAAGAAGGCCAAATTTAATGCAAGAATAGTAAATGGTAAATTCACATCATCTGGTAGTCAAGTAGCTATAGATGGAGAAGATGAAGTATCATATGAATCATTATGTGGCAAATGTTATTTAGAAAAAGTTTTAAATATTAAGAAAGAAAACTTAAATGAATAGTTTTCTTTTTTTATGTAAAAAATATGTATTTTTATTTAGTTATTTTATTGTTTCTTAATATCTTAAATGATATAATAATGGAGTTGTAGGAGGAAAAATAAATGGAAAAGAAATACGTTTATCTATTTAGCGAAGGTAA
>JAEEGJ010011222.1_pt1 | contig 22834 bp, 22 predicted proteins | sample 8958761 | NCBI WGS metagenome assembly JAEEGJ01 (sample SAMN16246546, study PRJNA631951) | gut metagenome | biome: gut microbiome; feature: rumen; material: RS-attached | host: Bos | place: Iran: Karaj | collected 2018-10 | reverse complement strand
CTTTCTTAGTATCAGTACCTTCAGTTAATTTTCTTGAATAATCAATACCTTTATATATACCAAATCCTACTGCTATTAAACATACAAATGTTATAATACCAGCCATAATCATTTTTGCTTTACTATACCTCATGAACTACACTCCCCTATTGTATTTATAATTATATCATAAGAGTAATCTTTTTTCTATATCAAAAATAAAAAAAGATGATATATTTATATATCATCTAAACTTAATATAACAATTATCTTTTAAAAATTTACTTATCTCTTTTTTATTATTTGTTTCATAATAATTAATAAGTAATTCTTTATATTTATTTATCTTATCTACTGGTATCACTATTAACCCTTTCCCTTTTGATATTAAATAGTGATTAGCAAATATAACAGATGTTCTTTTATTACCATCGATAAACATTTGTTTTCTTACAACATATAAAAGTAATTCTATTGCAGTATCAATAATACTCTTAGAACTATTAACTATTTTATCTATATCGTTTTTGACTTCCATTTCTATAGGAATATCTGGTTTCCAAGTAGTTCCTCCAATATCTACTGGCAAAGTTCTAAGCATACCAGCATTATAATAAAATCCCTCTAAAACTAATCTATTTATCATGCTAAGAGTATTAAAATCTGTCTTAGATAAAATAATATTCTTATTTAATATAAATTCCCATGCATGTTTTAAATTAATGATTTTAAGAATATCATTAGGAGTCATATTATTAACTATTCCACCCTCGATTATATTTTCAGTATCCGATAGTGTTGTAACTACTCCTTCAAGAATAGCTTGTTTATAAATAGTATTAACTAAATTTCTTTTAGCTAAATCTATATTATCTGATACTTTTCTAGTTAATTCTTCATCAATATAATCAAGTCTTTTTAGTTCCTTTTCAATATTTTTAATTTCTTTCTTTAATTCTTTAGCTCTTAAGTTATTACTTAGAAGTAAGTTATATAAAACATCAGTATATTCTCCAACATACTTAGTTACTAATAATCCATTTTCTCTAGCATGTATATAAATATATTTATCCTCTCTTACTTCAATTGATCCATATATTAAAGATTCTAACTCAAAATTTTTAACTTGCTTTTGACTTATTAAAGCTAATATTTTAATTTTGTCATACATAAAAATCACCTAAGAATATTATATAATAAAAAAATAAAAATGTGAAACATTTTGATATATTTTTATATCAATTTGTTTCACATTATATTTATAACTTAAATTGAGAATTATATAATCCTGCATAGAAACCATTTTGTTTCATTAATTCATCATGTGTTCCTTGCTCAATTATATTTCCTTCATTCATAACAAGTATTAAATCTGCATTCTTAATTGTAGATAATCTATGTGCAATTATAAATGAAGTTCTTCCTTGCATTAATTTATCCATAGCACTTTGTACTAATTCTTCTGTTCTAGTATCTACATTACTAGTAGCTTCATCCAAGATTAAAAGTGGTGAATCTTCAATCATACCACGCGCTATAGTAATTAATTGTTTTTGTCCTACTGATACTGTTTCATTATCCCCAATAACAGTATCTAATCCTTTTGGTAAAGTCTTAATAAAATGACTTAAACCTATCTTATCACATACTGCCATTACTTCTTTATCAGTTACATTTTTCTTATTAAATACTATATTTTCTCTTATAGTACCATTAAATAACCATGTATCTTGAAGTACCATAGTAAATAAACTATGAATGTTTTCTCTAGATAAATCATATATAGATTTACCATCAATTGTTATATTACCATCATCAATATTATAGAACTTCATAAGAAGATTAACCATTGTAGTTTTACCTGCTCCTGTAGGACCTACTATAGCAATTTTTTGTCCTTCTTTTACTGAAGCGCTAAACTTTTTAATAATTGGTTTTTCTTTATCATAACTGAATTTAACATTATTAAATTCAATATTACCCTTAGCTTCTTTTAATACTAATTTAGCATCTTCTTTTTCCATTTCTTCTTCATCAAGGAATTCAAATACTCTTTCAGATGCTGCTCCTGATGATTGAAGATTAGTTAGTGATTGTGCAATAGATGTAAGTGGTTGACTAAATAATCTTACATATATTATAAATGCTACTATTACACCAAATGTAATCTTATTATTATATACAAGCAATGCTCCTACTATACATACCATTACATACCCAAAATTGCCTATAAATCCCATTAAAGGCATCATCATACCAGATAAGAATTGACTCTTTCTATTAGCTTCTTTTACCTTGTTATTTAATTCATCAAATTTCTTATCAGATATCTTTTTAGCATTATATGCTTTTACTACTAATAACCCTGAATATATTTCTTCTATATGAGAATTTAATTTACCTAATTCTTTTTGTCTAGCATTAAAGTATTTTTGTGATTTACTTAGTATTATACCCATAAATGCAAAACCAATAATACTAGATCCTATAGCAGTTAATGCCATAATAGAATCAGTCTTAAACATCATTATTAATGATCCAATTAATAATGTAATAGACATTACCATATTAGATAATGATTGATTAAGTGTCATACCTACTGTATCAACATCATTTGTTACTCTAGAAAGAATATCTCCTACTTGATTATTATCAAAATATTTTAAAGGTAATTTATTTATCTTTTTAGATATTCTTTTTCTTAAATTCCATGCAAATTTATTAGATACTGTTGCCATAATAAATGATTGTCCAAAACTTAGAATAGATGCAACAGTAAATAATATAATTAAGTTTATAAAGATAGACTTAATCTTCACCATATCCATTTTAGGTTCTATTACTTTTCTTATATTCTTAGGTAATTTATCCATTTGTTTATATATTTCTTCATTAGATGCATCTTTATCTAATTTAGATAATACTTTTAGATATTTAACTTGATCTTTAGAGGTAATAGTAATACCTTTTATTTCAAAATCTTTAAATAAATAATTAATAGTATTATCATCAAGTGAATCTAATACTTTAGTATCTATTTTAGTTTCTTTTTTAGTACTAGTACCTTGAGGCATTACTTTCTTAAAGTTACCTTCAATTGTTTTATTGATCTTTTCAATAGATTTAGTATCTACGATTAATCCTTTAGATATATTATCTGTTAATACTGATAATTTATCTGGTGCAATTATTTCTAAGATAGAACCACCAATAGAAAATAATGCTGCTAGTAGTATAAATACTACATATATATTTAATTCTTTAAATAACCTTGCCATTGCTTTACCAAAGTTATTAGATTTTTCATATGTTTTTCTATGCATTTTCTAATTCCTCCTTTGATAATTGAGATAAGGCTATTTGTTTATATACATCACAAGATTTAAGTAATTCTTTATGAGTACCCATTCCTACACATTTACCATTATCTAGTACTATTATTTTATCTGCTTGAAGAATAGTTCCTATTCTTTGTGCTACTATTATATTTGTTGCATCTTTAGTATATTTCTTTAATTCTTTTCTAAGATTATAATCAGTCTTATAATCAAGTGCAGAGAATGAATCATCAAATATATATATTTCTGGATTTCTAGCTATTGCTCTAGCCATAGCAAGTCTTTGTTTTTGGCCTCCAGAAACATTAGTACCTCCTGATGCTATATGAGAACTATAACCTTCTTCCATTTTTTCAACGAATTCTTTAGCTTGTGCTACTCTAACAGCATCTTTTATTACTTCTTTAGTAATCTTATCTTTAGCTTCACCAAAAGAAACATTATAGTTAACTGATCCATCAAACATAACAGCTTTTTGAGGTACATAACCTACTATATTATTAAGTAATTCAAATTTATAGTCTTTAACATTAATACCATCTACTAATACTTCTCCATCAGTAGCATCATAGAATCTAGGTATTAAATTAATAACAGTACTTTTACCAGAACCAGTAGATCCAATTATAGCAATTGTATCTCCCTTATTAGCTTTAAAACTAATATCTCTAAGTAAATATTCTTCTGCATCTGGATATTTAAATGATACATTTTTAAATTCAACAGTCCCTGTTTCTTTTAAGTCTTTAATATTAGAAATATTACCTTCTTTAATAGTAATTTCTTCATCTAATACTTCATTAATTCTTTTTGCAGATACAGATGCTCTTGGAAGCATCATAAATGTAATAGCAAGCATCAAAAATGACATAATAACTTGCATAGCATATGTAGAGAATACTATCATATTACCAAATATAGTTAATTTATCAGATAGCATTGCTCCTTTTATAAGGTAAGCTCCTACAAAGAAAATAGTTATATTTAATGTATATAAAACTATATTCATAATAGGATTCATAAATGCAAGTGCTCTTTGAGTAAATAATTGCAATCCAGTTAAATCATTATTAATATCATTAAATTTATTTTCTTGATATTTTTCAGCATTAAATGCTCTAATAACTCTAATACCTACTATATTTTCTCTAATACTATTATTAACATTATCTGTCATCTTTTGTATTAATTTAAATTTAGGTATTAATAATACCATTAAAATAGCAATAGATATTAAAAGTATTGCTAAAGCTATACCTGTAAGCATACTCCATTCAAAACTCTTATTAAGAATCTTAGTAATAGCCCATACTGCAGTAATTGGAGCTTTAATCATCATTTGAAGTCCCATAGCTATTAACATTTGTATTTGAGTAATATCATTAGTAGTTCTAGTAATTAAACTACTTACTTTAAATTGTTTAACTTCATTAATAGATAAACTTTCTACTTTATCAAATACTTTTTTTCTTAAATTCATAGAGAAATTAGCAGATACATAAGATACTAAGTATCCTACTATTATCATTGCTACTAAACTTCCAAATGAACAAAGAAGCATATATCCACCATTAATTAGGATATCATTCATTTTACTACCTTCAGTTTCTACTAACCTAGTAATAGTAGACATATATTCTGGCATTCTTAAATCAAGCCATACTTGAAATACTATTAAAACAACGCCAATTAGCAAGAATAAAATGTCTTTTAATCTTAAATTTTTAAATAATTTTAGCATAAATAATTCCTTTCATTTTTACAACATTCCTATTATAACATAAAAAAAGATATTATATATATAATATCTTTTAATAACAGACTAAATCAAATTTTAGTTCATAATCATCTTTACCAAAAGGACTTTTTGGATAAATAGTAATCTTGGAATTAGCTCTATCACATTTTTCTAATGAACTATAAGTAGTACCTCCATTACTCTTATTTTCAATATATATTTCCATATCTCCAAGAGATATAGTTAATCCAGTATTAATATATTTTCTTAAATAATTTTTAACATTATCATCAGTATTATTTTCATCATAATAGAAACTATAAAACTCTTTAGTAATCTTTCTTATATCTCTTCTAGATAATGATTCTTTACCTATTTTACTATTAACTAATATAAGTATTCCTGCAATTATAAATAATATAATTGCTATCAAAAACATTATTTTTTTATTTTTCATATTAGTTACCTGCTAATGTAAGATCAACAGTATTTTCTCTACCATTTCTAATATAAGTAATAGTTATAGTATCTCCTATATTATGTTGATATAAATAGTATCTTAATTTAGATATATTATTTACTTTTTTGTCATTAATTTTAATTATTACATCTCCTTTATTAAGCCCACTATTATAAGCTGGTCCATTAGGATCAAGGGCTGCTATTGCAACACCATATGTAATACTACTATCTAATCTAATACCATAATAATATAATCTATAAGTATCATCTACATTTATTAAAGATACACCCATTTGTGGTCTACTTACTTCTTCACCTTTTTCTAAAGATTGAACATAAATTTTAACATCATTTATAGGTATAGCAAAACCCATACCTTCTATTTCAGAAGAAGCTAATTTCATAGAAGTAATACCTATTACTTCTCCTGCTAAATTAACAAGTGGTCCACCACTATTACCAGGGTTAATTGAAGCATCAGTTTGAATTACTTTAGTTACTACATCATCTACTTCTATAGTTCTATCTTTACCAGAAATAATACCTCTAGTAACAGATCCACTATATTCTTCTCCCATAGGACTACCTACAGTAAATACTGTATTACCTACAGATATCATATCACTATCTCCTAAAGTTGCTACTTTAGTTACTTTATTTTTATCTATAGATAATACTGCTAAATCAGAATATGCATCTCTACCTAGTAAACTAGCACTTACTTCTTCTCCTGTAGATAATATAACTGTATAATTATTTCCATCTTCAATAACATGATTATTAGTTAATATATAACCATTATCTTCATTTTTATATATAAAGCCAGACCCAGTTCCTATTTTATTATCTCCATAAAAACTATTAACTGTTACAACTGCATCATATACATTACCAATAGCATCTTCTATACCTTTTTCAGTAACTACTGTCTTATTAATATTTTCAGTAATTACTTTAGATTCTATTGGGAAATATTTAACATATAATATTACTGCTACTATAGCACTAATTATTGTAAATACATAGAATATAAAGAATACAAAAATCTTCTTTTTATTCATCTAAACCACCTCTTATGTCAACTATATCCATGTAATTTTCTGGGAATCCCATCTTATTATATAATTTATTAATCTCTATAGTATTAATATGCATATTAAACATATCAAAGCATGTATTAATTTCTTGTATAAACTCTTTAAATCTATCTGCTTGTAATACTTGTTTTAATATAATTATTAATGCAAATAAATCATTTTTACCTTTAGTATATTCTCCTAAATCATTTTTAGGAATATTAAGTCTACTATGATAATATGTATCACCTATGTAAGTTTGTGTTCTATGTTCATAAACTATATCTTCATGAGCACATAAATTTCTATAATTAGAAAGTAATTGCAAATATACTTTTAAATCATCTGAACTCATCTTATAGAAGTCTGCTATTTCCTTTTGATCTTCTTCTTTTAATATTCCATATAATTCATTAATTAGCCCAAAAGACAATACTTTTACTAAGATCCATAAAGGTATGTAATGATATTTAGTAATATAATGGAAAGTAGCAGTATGCTTTTCTCCATTAATTCTAATTTGTCTATTCATTTTATATATTACATCGTCTACTCTTCTTTTTTCTTTAATATCTTGATTAAAGTTTTTAGGATTTAAATAATCTTTTTCTTTATAACCATATTTCTTACTTAATTGATATGAAATAATACTTTTAATATTATTTTCGAATACTAAAATATATTTAAATAATATATTTCTTAGATTTCTATCAAATAAAAATAATGAATATAGTTCTTCAAAAGTAGTCCCATTAATAAATTTTCTATCTTTAGTATAAAATAAGCTTCTATAACCATTAATAAAGAAATAGTTTTCTCTAAATAATATATCTTTAGCTTTATCTATATCATTTACTTTAAGGCCTTTATTAATCATTATATTAACTTGCTCATCTAAAGTTCTAAATTCCTTTTTATTCATATAACCTCCATTATTTCTTTTGAAGTTTTTCTGCTAATTCTCTTATCTTTCTTAATCTATGATTAACACATGATTTAGTTATTTTATTCTTTGTTTCTACAGAAATTATTTCACTTAATTCTATTAAAGAACTTTCAGGATATTTAATTCTATATTCTGCGACAGTTTTTACTTTATCATCAAGTAAATCATATGCATCATATGCTTTTATTATCTCTATATCTTTGATTTGTCTATTTGATGATGCCATACTTTTTTCTACATTAGCTTGTTCACAGTTATTAATTCTATTATTTAAATTAACTTTTTCTCTATATGCTCTTATATCTTCAAAGTACATAACACCATTAAATGCTTTAATTAATTTTAAGAAATCTCCTATTTTTTCAGCTTCCTTAATATATACCATATAACCTTTTTTTCTTCTAAGTACTTTAGAATTTAAGTTATATGAATTAATTAATCCATTAATAAACTCAGCTTGATCTTCAGTAGATTCAATTATTTCTAAGTGATATCTACTAGTTTTGGGATCATTAACTGATCCACAAATTAAGAAACATCCTCTTAAATAAGCACTTTTTAAATTATCATCTGCTACTATTTCTTCTCTTGGAGTAGTTTCTATTTTAAAACCAGTTTCATTCATTAAACCTATATCTTTAATTATTTCAGGTACATTCTTTTTAATTTCTATAATATATACTTCATTCTTCTTAAAGTTATAATTCTTTTTAACAGTAATATTACTAGTAACATTATATACTTCTTTAACTATTTTAAATATTCTATTCGCTGCATTTAAGTTTTCTGTTTGTACTCTAATAGAATATAATTTAATATCAGCATTAGTACATAATATACCTGATAATTCTGATATATATTCTATTTTTTCACTATCTATTTTAGATATTTCTTCTTTTATTCTTCCTGAATATGTCATATACTACTCCTTTTCTTTCTTAAATATTAATATTATCCCAAGAATAATACTAATTATTGATACTACACACGCTATTTTAATGTTAAATAGCATTAAACTATCTGTTCTAAATATTTCTATAATAAATCTTAATACTCCATACCATATTAAATAAAATGATGTAGGAATACCTATCTTTTTAGTTTTCTTACTAATAATCATAATAAGAATGAATCCAAATATACAAAATAAACTTTCTATATAAAATGTAGGTAAATAATAATTACCTTGAATAAACATACCTTTAATAACAAAATCTGGTATTAATAATTTTTCTAATAATCCTCTAGAAACCATCATTCCATATGCTTCTTGATTAAAGAAATTCCCCCATCTACCAATGGCTTGTGCTATTATTACTCCAGGTAAAATAATATCTGTTAATTCTATAAAATTTAATTTATTCTTTCTAGAATATAAATATACAAATAAAGCTCCTGCTAATATTCCACCATGTATAGCAAGACCTCCATGCCATACCATTATTATTTCATTTGGATAATTTAAATAATAATCTAAATTAAATAATACATAATAAGCCCTTGCTCCTACTATTCCACATAATAACCCATAAAATATAATATCATCTAAATATTTTGGATTTATATTATGTTTTTTAGATAATTTTCTTATTACTATGTATGCTACTATCACTCCTAGTAATATACATAAAGAATAATATGTAATATTTAAACCAAATATACTAAAACTATTATTCATACTACATCTTCCTCATTAATGGTTTAAGAATTACTTCTTCTAGTATAAAATGTATTACACTAATAGAAACTGCAATAAATAATCCCCACCATATACCATATATATCAAAATGATTACCTAAAACAAAATCCACTATCTTTAGCATTAAAAAGTCTATAACAAAATAAAATAAACCAAAAGTTAATCCTGTTATAGGTAATGTTAATTTAAATACTATCTTCTTAATAGTTTTATTTAATATAAATAAAATTATTGATCCCCAAAAATAATATAAGAGATTATCTACTTCAAAAGCATTAAAAATAACATCTACTAAATATAATGTTAAAGTATATCCAGATATATAAATAATCCAATCTAATAATTTATTTATTCTTTTATCAGCATTTTCGCTAACAAATGTCTTCATATTATCATCCTCATGAAAAATTATAGCATTTTTTAGTAAAAATAAAAAGATATTTTGTAAAAAAATATCTTTTATTTCATTAAGTGTTCTAAATAACTCTGTTTGTGTATCACATTATCTTGTTTAAGAATATACCAGTATAGCTATTTTTGTCTTTAATTATCTCTTCTGGAGTACCTGTAAAGATAATTTCACCACCATTATCTCCTCCTTCAGGGCCAATATCTATGATATGATCAGCTACTTTAATAACATCTAAATTATGTTCTATAACTATAACTGTATCTCCATTATCTACTATTCTATTTAAGATAGTAAGTAACTTTTTAATATCATCTGTATGAAGACCTGTAGTAGGTTCATCAAGAATAAATAAACTCTTACCAGTAGGTTTCTTTTGTAATTCTTTTGCAAGTTTAACTCTAGCAGCTTCTCCACCAGATAATGTTAATGAACTTTGTCCTAGTTTAATATAACCAAGTCCTACATCTACCATAGTTTGTAATTTATTCTTAACTTTAGGTATATTTTCAAAGAATACTAATGCTTCATCTGCAGTCATATCTAAAACTTCGCTAATATTCTTACCTTTAAACTTAATTTGAAGTGTTTCACTATTATACCTTGACCCATGACATACTTCGCAAGGTACATATACATCCGGTAGAAAGTGCATCTCAATTTTCTTAACACCATCACCCCAGCAAGCTTCACATCTTCCACCTTTAACATTAAATGAGAATCTTCCTTTTTCATATCCTCTTATTTTAGCTTCTTTAGTTTCTGCAAATACATCTCTTATATCATCAAATACTCCAATATATGTTGCAGGATTACTTCTTGGACTTCTACCAATTGGATCTTGTGATATATCTACTACTTTATCTATATTTTCTATACCTTTAATAGATTTATATTTACCTGGTTTTTCTTTTGTTTTATATAGATTATTTCTTAATATCTTATATAATGTTTCATTAATTAATGAACTCTTTCCTGAACCAGAAACACCAGTTACACATATAAATTTACCTAATGGAAATTTAACATCAACATTCTTTAAATTATTATGAGTACATCCTTTTAATTCAATATACTTTTTATTACCTTTTCTTCTAGTCTTAGGTACTTCAATTTTTTCTATACCTGAAAGATATCTACCAGTTAAACTATTTTTATCTTTCATTACTTCTTCAGGTGTACCTTTAGATATTACATATCCACCATTAATACCTGCTCCTGGTCCAATGTCTACTAGATAATCACTAGCAAGCATAGTATCAGTATCATGTTCTACTACTATTAATGTATTACCTAAATCTCTCATTTGTTTAAGTGAATTAATTAATCTTTCATTATCTCTTTGATGAAGACCAATACTTGGTTCATCAAGAACATAAAGTATTCCACTTAATCTTGATCCTATTTGTGTAGCAAGTCTAATTCTTTGACTTTCTCCACCGGATAAGGAACCTGCGTTTCTTGATAAAGATAGATAGTCAAGGCCTACGTTTATTAAGAACCCTAATCTATCTTTAATATCTTTAATTAATAAACTAGATATTTTTTCTTCTTCTTTATTAAGTTTTAAATTATCTATAAAATCATATAGATTCTTAATACTTAATCTACATAAATCATCTATATTCTTTTTATTTATATAGATATTTAATACATCTTCTTTTAATCTAGAACCATGACATACAGGACAATCTTGTTCTACTGCATATCCTTTTAACCATTCTCTTACAAAGTCACTAGTAGTTTCCATATATCTTCTTTCTAGATATTTTAAAACTCCTATATTTTCTTCTAATTGATTCATTTCATTACCACTTCTTGTTCTGAAGTTATAATGAATCATTTCATTATTACCATTAAATACTATATCTATTTCTTTTTTAGTTAATTTTTCTATTGGTTTATCCATATCAATATTATATTTATCACATAATATTTCTAGTTTTCTAATATTTATATTAGCATCATCCATGTTTTTAAATGGAAGAATTGCACCATTATTAAGTGATTTAGTTTTATCTGGTACCACTAAATCATAATCAATTATTTCTCTAAAACCTAATCCCTTACATTCAGGACATGCACCATAAGGAGCATTAAAACTAAAAATACGAGGTTCTAATTCTGGTAAAGAATAATCACAATAAGGACAAGCATAATTCTCACTCATTATTATTTCTTTATCCCCAATTACATCGATTACTATTTTACCTTTAGATAGTTTAATACCAGTTTCAATAGACTCAAATAATCTACTTCTAATACCATCTTTAATTATTAATCTATCTACTACTACATCTATATCATCTTTAGTATTCTTATCTAATTTAATTTCTTCAGATAGATCTAATATTTCACCATTAACTCTAACTCTAGCAAAACCTTCTCTTCTTAAGTTATCTAATAAATCTTGATGAGTACCTTTTTCTCCATGACATACTGGAGATAATATCATTATCTTAGTACCTTCTTCTAGATTCATTACTTTATTAGTCATTTCTTCGATTGTTTGGCTCTTTATAGGAATATTATGGTTAGGACAGTATGGAACACCAATTCTAGCAAAAAGTAGTCTTAAATAGTCATATATTTCAGTTACAGTACCTACTGTAGATCTAGGGTTATTATTAGTAGTCTTTTGATCTATACTAATCGCAGGACTAAGTCCTTCGATAGAATCTACATCTGGTTTCTCTGATACTCCTAAAAATTGTCTAGCATAACTAGATAGACTTTCTACATATCTTCTTTGACCTTCAGCATATATAGTATCGAACGCCAAAGAAGATTTACCACTTCCAGAAACACCAGTCATTACAATTAACTTATTCTTAGGTAAATCTATATCTATATTTTTTAAATTATTTTCTCTAGCTCCACGAATTATTATTTTATCGTTCATAAGACCACTTCCAAACATTTGATATTATAACTAAATTAAATAAAAAAAACAATCGAACAGATTGTTTTTTTCATTATTACCATTGAATTTTAATTAGACAATCAGGTCTAGAATTGAACATATTATCATAATATTCTAGTTCTACATAGTTTTCATCATTGTTTAATGCATAAGCAGCTTCTGCTGTAGTCCTACGTCCTTGACTGATTGAATCAGCATATTTATAGTCAACAGGATATGTTTCTAGACTAGTTCCAGCTTTATCATAAACTTTAAAATCATATTCGCTAATGTATAAATCTTCATCTAAAGAGATGTTTTCATATTCATAAGAAATAATAATAACTCTATTAGCTTGTTTATCAGAGAATTCATTTCTGTCCCAAGTTTCTCTTATACCTGTTACTTTTAATCTGTATTCTCCAGAACTATTTTTAATATAAATATCTTGATTCATACCATATTCAGTTTTATTATTACTTGATGAACTACCATATGGTGAATCACTCGTACTAGCACTTGATCCACAACCTGTAATTAAAAATACTGCTAACACTGCGATAATAGAAATCAAAATTCTTTTCATTCAAACCTCCTTTCTCAATCCATACAAACAGAATACATATACTATATAGATTGTATCTATAATAAATATAGACCATATATCTAAAAAATACAAGTACTTTTTGTAAAATTATTATAGAGGATTAATATTATGAATAATTTAAAGAAATATAGAGAAGAAAAAGGAATAACACAAATAAGATTATCAATCGAAGCAGGAGTATCTCAAGAAACAATTAGCGCATATGAAAATGGCAAAGCTTTTCCTAGTGCTGAAACTTTGATTAAAATGGCCGATTTTCTTGGAGTATCAATAGATTTCTTACTAGATAGAAGTGATAATCCACTAGTAAATACTAATAAAGATATTAATTCTGAAATGATGGATATTTATAATAAATTAGATAAAGTTCAAAAAGAAGATGTTTTAAGATATGCAAAAATAAGAAAAGAAATGTAATTGCATTTCTTTTTATTATTCTATAACTTTTAAAATTTCTTCTAGATACTTATTATTTTCTATTAAATTAATACTAAAGCATTTCTTACCAAGATCTTTGAAAGATGCTCCACAAGCATATAGTGTTTTTCTATCCACTATAATAAATCTATCATGAAATGAATTATTATCTATAAAAGTAACATTTTTATATTGTGATAAATATTTTTTCTTTAATACATCATTAATATTACTGGATACTATAACTATATTTTTATTAATGTCTCTTAATATGTCTAATAATTCTTTGCCAGCATAATTATCAATTATAATTAATTCTTCCTTAGCCTTGTCAAAAACTTCTAACAAGAATGAATATGCATCATAGAATTGTCCTTCAAAAAATATAGAATCCTTTGCTATATCTTTTGAATCAAATTTATCAAATAATTCATCGATACGTTTAGTATTATCATCTACCCTATTTTCTAATAATAGAATCCTATTTGGCAATAACATCTTATTATAATTAATATAATGTCTCATCTTAACAAATGTGTCCATTATTCTTATGCTTACTTCAGTCGCAACATTTGATTTTAGTATCGTAGCAAGCATATATATGCCTTGTTCAGTAAAGGCTCTTGGATTATATTTGCTATATTTTCCTTGGCCTTTTATTTCTAAGGTCGAAAATTTCGACCTTAGAATACTAAGTGATTCTTCATCTAGTATAAAGCTATACCTTATAGGGAACTTCTTCGGATTGTTTTTAACCGCCTCATTAATTCTCTTTGTCTCAACACGATATAACTTGGCTAAATCACTATCTAACATTACCTCCTTTCCATTAATTTCATAAATCATATCTCCTATGTCAAGGATATCTTCTTTAATTATTTCGTTCTTCATAAATACCTCCCTTCAAAATAATTATTAGTATTAATTACCCTAAAAAAAGCAAAAACGGGATATACCTCCCGTTTTAAAATAGAAGGTATATCCCGCAGCGTGCAACTTTTCTATCCTACCTTTAGAAAAGAAACTTTAGCGTCCCAAATTGTCATATTAACTATTGGTAGGTAATCAATACATTTTAATTATACCAAAATAAATAAAAAAAATGTAGCGAACAACTACATTTTTTATTAATTATCTTCTGGATTTCTTCTTAGTGTTAATTTGTTTGATCTTTTTGGTAATGTTGATGGTGCTGTAGGTACTCTAGTACTAGATTCAGTATTAGTACTATATGTTACATTACTTACTGTCTCAATATTCTTTTCATTATGTTTTTTAACAATATTAGCTATTCCTTTAGCAGCATAATATATTACTGCTCCTCCAGCTATTACTGGTAAAAAAGTATAAAATAAGAATGTTGAAGAAAAGTTTCCACTTCTTGCTGGTTCTCCACTGAAGAAAACATCTAATTTTTGATCAATTTCTCTTAATTTCATATTCTTTCCTTTCTTTTAATCCATTGTGAATAAGTATTTCATTGGATTCTTTTGATTATTAATTTTAACTTTTACTGGAGTACATACATAATTTACTATTGTTCTTCCGTGTCTTTCTCTTGTTCTTTCCTCAATATTATAAACATTGCTATTATCACAAATATCTACTAATACATCATTTTCAGAATCATATTTAAGTATTACACATCCAAGTTCATTATCTTTATCATCAAATATATAACTATGTACAAAGTATTGTGTACATGGAGAACTAGCGTTATTTACCATAATTTCATGTTCTGATTTAGATAATCTAAATGCACCATCTTGTCTAGAAGCTTTTACTGCTACTAGCATTTCTCCATATGGTTCATGGCTTAATAAATCGAATCCATATCCAGTACCATATATACTATTTACATCTTCTACTTTCGTATGGATACCAGTATCCTTTAATGCTCTTAATGAACATTCTTTTGCTATTTTATTAAGCGGATTTGAATCATTATCTTTAGTATGCATATATAGTAAAGTTTCATTTTCTAAAGTTTTTCTATCTTTTCTAGGTTGTGAACTAATTTGTTCTCTAAAATCTACTACTTCTTTAAGTATATCTCTTATATCTTCTATATTCATTTCTGCATATCTATAGATACCACAACTTCTACAAGCTTCTTTAAAGAATAATGGGAAATCAAAAAATGCTCTATTCTTCTTTGGAGAAAGTGTTTTATCAGTACACATCATAGAAGATAATTCATAACCATAAGTATTAAATACTTCTGGAAAATCAGTATTATATGCTAATAATCTTCTAAAATTAGGTTCATTATCTATACTTGAGTCTTCTAATACTTTCACAAATTTATTAACAATTATTTCAAAAGAAGGTTTAATATATCTTATATATTTATAATCTAATAAACCTTTAATTTTTTCTTCTCTTATTGTTTTTACATCTCTCTCAATTCTTGCTGAGCCTAAACCTTGTTTAACAGATGCTGCAACTTTTATATATTCTGCACTTTTCATGTAATATTCTTGTTCTGCATCATTATAATAATTCTTTGCCATAAGTCCTCCGTGATAGTTAAATATATTAGCATAAATGTGTTTTAAAGTAAATAAAAGCCGCATTGTTTGCGACTTTTATTACTTATTATTATCATTATTATCAGTAGGTGTTAAGACTAGTTTTTTACATCTAAATCTTACTCTAGGGATTTTTGCTTCTCTTTCTTCTCTATCATAAACAAAATATCCTTCTAATTTACATATATTAGAGGAATCTTTAACATCTACTAATACATTCTTTTCTTTATCATATTTATATACTTGATGACTATTTATTCTAGCACAATTTTTTGAATAAGCACAGTCATATTTAATTACAAGATATTCAGTATTTGGTAATGATGCTGCGTCTCTCATTACTTTATATTCTATTCTATTTAAACTAAAATCTTCTCCTGCTCTTGATGCCTTTACTGTAATTAAGACTTCTTTTTTATTTCTTTTATCAAGATGTACTATACAGAAACCATAACCATCACCATATTTTGTTGCATTCCATTTCTTACTATTATCTATAGAATTATATACATGGTCTATTAATTGTTCTGTAACATCAGATCTATTATGACTAGGTGGTGCTGGCATAACCATATTATGATCAATCATATCTACATAATCACTTAAATAAAAACGTAATTTTTCTACATCCATAGAAGCATATGGTTCTATATTATATTTTTCACATATTCTTTTAAAGAAATGAGGAAAACTCTTAAATAATTTTTCATCTTCTTCAGTTATTTCTGTACCTTCAGTTAGATATGCTCCTAATTCGAAAGAAAAAAGACTATAAAGTTTTGGAAAAAATTGAAAACTACTTAAACAATATTTTCTAAAATATTTATATAGTTTTATCTTTTTAGATTTCATAGTATCAACATATGATCTTAATAGTTTTTCAAGTTTTTTATCAATTTCTTCTTTTTCAAAATATTGTTCTAATTCCCCAGTAGCTTTCATCTTTCTGATAATATCTTTTTTAGCAGAAAGTGGTAAATCTTTACTAGAATATAACTTCATAATAGATCTACGAATATCTACAAAATCTGGTTTCATGCCATCCCCTCCTCACGCGTTCCTATATAGTACCACAATTATATTGTATGTTCAATAAAAAAACAGCATTTTTTGCTGTTTTTTATGCTGTTTTTATAAATCTTTTTTTCTTTGGAGTACATTCATGTCTAATAACTTGTACACCATTATCATCTATAGTCTTTTGCTCAATAGTACATATACTTTTTGGATCAGCTATATCTACTAAAACGTTCTTTTCTTTATCATACGCATATATATTACGGCTAACAATTTTGTTGCCTTTAAATTTATATCTATGAATTTGACAACAAAATTGTTGCATAGCTAAAAGCTCTTGACATGTTAGATAGAAATTATTATCATCACTAGCTTTTACACCAATCATAGTCTTTGATCCATCGCCATTAACAACTTCTAAATCAAATCCTTGATTTGGATCTTTAAGTCTTGCAACACAAGCTTTACTTTGTCTTAAAGCATTATATGATATTTCCATGGCAATTTGTTCATAAATTGATTTTTCACCTTCTGTAGGTAATTCCATTAATTCAATATTCTTCATAATATCCCTCTCATTGATAGGCAAATATATTAACATAAAACAGATTAAAAGTCAAAAAATCAGCAGTAACTTACTGCTGATTTTGATTATGGATTATTATATCTAATCTTTTACAAATCGAATATATAAATAAAAATACAAAGAAAGAAATAAAACCATATATAAGCATCTGAAGTAATATCCAAAAATTCCCTTCATCATATGCATATGTATAACCTACGAAGAAAAATATAACTAAGATTGTTATACCTGCAGCAAAATAAACGATTTTGTTAAGTGAATCATCGATTGTAATCTCTTTCACTTTTGTAAAATGTGTCATATTAACTATTTCTTTATATTTTTCCATACTATATACCTACTTCTCAATTTGCCAACTAAGTTTATCGCTTTTTTCTAAATTATCTTTGGCTTTTAATAATTGCAAATTTGAATAATGACATAGTTTTATTATCTCTCTTTCTGTTGTAGCTGATGCCAATGGTACAATGTGGTCAATATGAACGTCTTCAGTTCCATCCCATTCTATACCATAATTATTATAATATGTTTCTAACAAATGATTTGCAAAAAAATCAAGTGTACATCCAAGCAATTCCTCTGTTCTTTGCTTTTTTACTGACCCCTTTCTATTAAATGATCCTCTTATTAAATTTCTAACTTGAACTTTCAACTTATACATTGGATCTGTCTGTCTTTTTATTTTTGCGTATTCTACGGCATGCTTCATTAATCTTTCTTTGTTATCTTCTTTATAATTTTTATTATATTCTTTAATTTGATCCTTATTGTCTTCTCTATACTTAGACATGTACTCTTTTATTCTTTTTATGTTTTTAGCTCTATAATGCTTTCTCCACTGTGTCAACTCTTCAATATTATCTTTTCTATATTTATCCATGTATTCTTTAATTTCATCTGAATGATCTTTTCTATATTGTTTTATTCTATCTTGATTATTTTTTCTCCATTTAGCAAGTTGTGCTGCTATTTCTTCCTTATGTTCTTCTCTATATTCCTTTTTATATTTTTTTCTTTTTTGATACACATCGTCATTTAGCTCTTTATGTTTTGCCATTAAATTTTTTTGTTGTTCTAAGATTTTTTCTCGATTGTTTTCATAATATTTATTATTATACTCCCTGTAATGTTCTTTATGTTCTTCTCTATATTTTTTCTGTGCAACTGAATATTGTTCTCTCTTTTCTTTGCTTCTCTTTTTACATTGCTCATTTTCACATTGTTTGCACACATTTAAATACCATCTATCTCTTTTTCTAAATTGGTCTAACTCTTTTTCAATTCCACACACTTTGCATATTTTTGTTTCCATATATTTTCCTCTTTTTTATATTATACCATAAATTTAAAGTCTTTTTTATATAAAGTATTAAAAAAAACGTATCCAAAACGTATCTAGAAGCTTTTTTTGATGCAAAATTACCTAAAAATTGTAAGTAGCAAAAAGCTCGCAAGTCCTTTATTTATAAGACTTTGCGAGCTTATTTACCACAACACTGTTTATATTTGCGTCCACTGCCACATGCTCCCTTTTTGAGCATATTATCACTATATTTGGTACATATAGTATTATGGCTTTTAGCCTTATTTTATAGACATTTAGTACATATTATTATCAGTATTATTTGTATTATAAATATTACTAATAATTTGTTCAATGTGGACAAAATGTGGACAAAGTCATCATACATTTTATCTTTTGTTTCCAAGAAAATTATATCATATATTGATTGCTTAATCAATGTGGACAGGCTTTTTTCCGTCACCCTAAAGTGGTTGTGATATTTTATTCAAAATAAAAAGTTGGATATCACCAACTTTGCTTATCTCGGAATATCTTAATCTTCCGATTGTTCGTGAAAACAAAAACATTCCGAACATCGCAATATCTTAATATTACAAACAACTAAAATTCCTTTTTTAAATATATTTTTTTAGAAATTAAATAAGAAATACCTATAAAAATAATAGATAATATTAAAAAGATAATTAATCCATAAGAATCAAGGAATGTTATTATACTAGTAGGAATACTTATATTTATAACCTTTTTTAATAAAATAATTACTGCAAATGCTCCCATGCCAAGAATAAACATTGCAATTCTTCCTTTTTCATGTCCATACTTAAATAAAAATGGAAATAGCATAGAAACTAAAATAAATATTGCAAATAAACAACCACTTATAGATGAAATCGCATCACTAAAATTAATAGTTGTTTTAAAATTGCTAATTATAAAAGTACAAATAATACCTATAATAGTTGCAAATATAATTAAAGTAATAGTAGTTATATATTTAGATTTTACAGTGTTAATTTTACCTTGAGGCAATGCTGATGCAAATGAATACCAATTATTATATTCATCATATCCAAAGGTTGAAATACATATCATCAACATCATAAAAGGAAGTATAAATGACATATCCGCCTCAAACATAAATGTATAGAATAAATAAATAAAAATTGCGAATATCAAAGTTTTTAAATTATTTCTTATCATAAATATATCTTTTTTTATCATTCCAAGCATTTTACTTTCCTCCTTTAATCATAAGTAACATTAAATCTTCAATAGTTATCTTGTCTATCACAAAATCTTTGTATTTTTTTCTACATTTATCTTTATCATTTATTAAAATTTCATAACTGTATTTACTTTTTCTAAAAGATACAATATCATTTGTATCAATTCTATCAAACTCATCAATATCACATTTTAAAATACCATAGTTATCAATTATTTCATCTCTTGTATTTTCTAATACAATTGTTCCTTTATCAATAAAAATTATGTAGTCTGCAATATGTTCTAAATCACTTGTAATATGAGTAGATAAAATAATGGTGTGTTCGTCATCTTTGATGAAATTTAAAAATAAATCTAAAACCTCATTTCTAACTATTGGATCAAGTCCACTTGTTGCCTCATCTAATATAAGCAATTTAGGATGATGAGATAAAGCAGTTGCTATTTCAACTTTTTTTCTCATACCTTTTGACATTGTCTTTAATATTTGATTATCTTTTATACCAAAATCTTTTAAATATTTATAAAACAATTTACTATCCCAATTTTTATAAATATCTTGCATAATAGAATCTATGTTTCTTGAATTAAGTGATTCAGGGAAGAAAGTATTATCTAATACAACTCCAATATCCTCTTTTATATTTAGTTCCTGTTCTTCTAAATCTTTATCAAAAATTTTAATCTTACCATCATCTTTCTTTATAATATTTAAAATAGATTTTATTAATGTAGTTTTACCTGCACCGTTTTCTCCAATTAAGCCAATCACTGCACCAGATGGTATTTTTAGTTCATCAACTTTTAAACTAAAATCAGGATAGTTCTTTTTTAAATTTTTAATTTCTATAGCATATTTCATTATTTATCACTCCCATAAAATAGATTAAATACATCAATTATTTCTTCCTTTGATATATTAAATTTCGATGATATATCTACAATTTTTGATATATATTCTTCAATATCTTTTTGTGCTTTATCTTTAGCCAGTTCTGTATTTTTAGGTGCTACAAAAGTACCCTTTCCTTGCCTAGAAATAATGTAGCCATCTTGTTCTAATTCATCATAAGCTTTTTTAATCGTCATTACACTTATTTTTATATCTTGTGCTAAATTTCGTATAGATGGAATCATCTCATCTTCTTTCAATTCATCATTCATAATTTGTTCAATAATAGAATTTTTTATTTGTTCATAAATAGGAACTGAGCTACTATTACTTATAATCATTTTCATAAGAACTGCCTCCTTACATATAACACTATATAACATTGTATAACATTTGTCAATAAACCATTAAAAAATAGGTATAAAAAAATATACCTATAAGGATCGAAATATTACTATTTTACGAATTATATATTCCCTTATTTTACCTTTTAAAAATATAATGATCTAAAACTGATCTAAAGCCTTTCTTTGAATAATTTTTAAGAAAAGAAAAACTCGCGTTTTCCCTTATTTTATTGGGGCTTGCGAGTTATTTGCCACAACATTGCTTATATTTTTTACCACTGCCACATGGACATGGATCATTTCTTCCTACTTTTTTTGCTACTTTTTTAGGGGTTGATTTTACTGATTCTTTTCCATCGTTAGTTCTAATATTCTTTACTTCTTCTCTTTCAATATTTTGTCTAACTTCAGCATTAAGTAAGAAATTAGATATTTCTGCTTCTGTTGATGCCATCATATTATCAAACATTTGGAAACCTTCTAATGCATATACTTGAAGTGGATTAGTTTGAGCATATCCTCTTAAACCAACACCTTCTTTTAATGCTTCCATACTATCTAATTGATTCATCCAGTTTTTATCTATTACTCTAAGTGAAATAGATTTTTCAAAATCATTTTGTATTTCTTCAGGAACATCTTCCAATTTTTTATTATAATCATCTATAACAATGTTATATATATTATCTATTATTTCTTCATTAGATTTATCTTTAAAATCTTTATCTGTTAGTTTTTTCTTCTTTAATAGATGTGAATTAAATGTCTCAATAATATTATTAATATCATTTTGAGTTAATACACCTTCTGGTGCTAGATGAGAATTAATTTGATTAGTTACGAATGATTTAAATGTTTCAAGTACTCTATCTCTAATACTTTCTTGATCTAATATTTCATTTCTTCTATCGTAAATAATTTCTCTTTGTTTTGCTATAACATTATCAAAATCAAGTAATCCTTTTCTTCTATCGAAGTTAAATCCTTCAACTTTCTTTTGAGCAGATTCTAAGCTTTTAGAAATCATTTTGTTTGAAATAGCTTGATCTTCAGCTACTCCTAAACCTTGCATTAAATTCTTTATTCTATCAGTACCAAATTTAACCATTAAGTCATCTTCCATAGATACAAGGAATCTTGTAGTACCTGGATCTCCTTGTCTACCAGAACGACCTCTTAATTGGTTATCAATTCTTCTTGAATCATGTCTTTCAGTACCTAGAACATATAAACCACCTAGTTCTCTTACACCAGGTCCTAATTTAATATCAGTACCACGGCCAGCCATGTTTGTTGCGATTGTAACAGCACTCTTTTCACCAGCATGTTCAATAATATGTGCTTCTCTTTCATGA
>JAEEGJ010011220.1_pt1 | contig 22835 bp, 15 predicted proteins | sample 8958761 | NCBI WGS metagenome assembly JAEEGJ01 (sample SAMN16246546, study PRJNA631951) | gut metagenome | biome: gut microbiome; feature: rumen; material: RS-attached | host: Bos | place: Iran: Karaj | collected 2018-10 | reverse complement strand
GTTGTCTTTGTCCGCTAGAGAAGTTCGCTCCGCCTTCGATGACTTCCTCTTCGTAGGTCTTTGGGAGTTTCTCGATGAAGCTTGAAGCGTTCACGTATTCGCAGGCTTCTTTGATTTCTTCGTCTCCAAACGACTCGTCTCTTAAAGAGACGTTGCTCTTAATCGTGCCAGAGAAGAGGAAAACATCCTGAAGCATCTGACCGACAGCCTTCCTAAGTGACTTTATCTTGATGTGGCTGATATCAATGTCATCGATGAGAATTTGTCCTTTCTGAATCTCAAAGTTCCTGACGATGAGGGAAAGGATGGTGGTCTTTCCTGCACCTGTCGCTCCAACGAAAGCGACCGTTTCCTTTGGATTCACGGTGAAAGAGACATCCCTAAGGATCCAGTTATCTTTTTCATAAGCGAACCAAACGTTTCTGAATTCGATTTTGCCTTTGAAGGATTCGATCTCAATCGCATCCTCTTTGTCAATGACCTCAGGTTTGACATCGAGGAGGTTAAAGAGTTTCTCGCTAGATGTGAGCGCGCTTTGAATCTTGTTAAGCTCATCGGCAAGTTCCTGAATCGGCTTGAAGAAGCGGTTGAGGTAGAGGTAGAAAGCAACAATAAGACCAGGGGTGAAAGCCAAAGCGAAACCCACACCAAAGGTGGTGGCGATCGCTCCATAGTAGAGGAATGACATGAATGGCCTATAGAAAGTGAAAGCCACATTGATGCCGTAAGCGGACTTTCTCAAATTCTCATTATCCTCGTCAAATTGGGCCTGTTTTTTCTTTTGCTGGTTGAAAATGCTGATGATTTTCATGCCTTGGAGATTCTCGCTAAGGAAGGAATTGAGGATGGATGTGTTCTTTCTTTCGGTTCTATATTTGCTAGCGACAACCCCAACGAAGAAGAAGGAAGTAACCCCAACGATGACCGCAAAGACAAGAAGGATGAGGGAAAGCTTCCAGCTTAAAGTGATCATGATGACGAAGACGGTGAGGACCGTCAGCATATTCATGACGAAACGGACAAGGACATCCGTGAAGAGATTCGATACGGCGGCAGTGTAGTTCGCAACCCTTGTGACAAGAGAGCCGACAGGCATCTCATTAAGCTGGTTTTGGGACATGTTCTCGATATGGGAGAAGACATCCATCCTTAATCTTTCGACGATGTTTTGTCCCGCTTTCTGAAGGAGAAGCGACATCAAGAAACTGATGAGCTTGTTGACGATGGCGATCGCGATGAAACCGATTGCCGCTCCGATGATGACGGAAAGGACAGCGTTTTGGATATGCTCAGCGTCAAGATAATCGACAAACCATTTCTGAATGATTGGGAGCAAAAGATCAACGACGACGCCGATGGTGACGACGAATAAGGAAAGAACGATTCTCCACATGTCGCCCTTTGCATAAGCCAAAGTCCTTTTTAAGAGGGTGAAGAAAGGAATCTTGCGGTCACCATGAAGCATAGCTTTTTCAAACTCTTCTTCAGTCATTTGCGTTCCCTCCTTTCACTTCGGCTTCTAGTCGCTGGAGATAGACCATGTTCTGATAGGTCTGGCTCGTCTTCATGAGGTTCTCATGCGTATCGAAAGCATCCACCATGCCATCTTTCATGACGAGGATGCGGTCCATTTTTCTGACGGTGGAGACTCTTGAGGCAATGACGATGGTGGTAAGCCCTTTGCGGTATTCGCTGACGTTACGGAGGATGTTTTGCTCAGTCTTCATATCAACCGCGGAGACAGTGTCGTCCATGATCATGATTGGGGCTTTTTTGTAATAGGCTCTTGCTAATGAGATACGCTGCTTCTGACCGCCAGAAAGGGTGATGCCTCTTTCGCCTGAGACGGTCTCGTATTTGTTAGGGAAGTTTTCTTCGATATTGCTATCGATGTCGGCGAAGTGAGCGGCTTCCTCAACTTTCTTTTGGTCGGACGTTTCGCTAGAGAAAGCGATGTTATTCGAGATGCTGTCGCTGAAAAGGAAGTTGTCTTGCGGGGCATAGGCGATATTCTCCCTAAGGGAGACGATGTCCGCTTTCATGAGATCGACGCCATCGATGAAGACGCATCCTTCGTCGAAGTTGTATAAGCGGAGCAACAAAGTTGCTAAAGAGCTCTTTCCGGACCCGATTTTGCCAACGATGCCAATGGTTTCTCCCGGTTTGATGGTGAAACTGACGTTCTTGAGAGCAGGCTCGGATTCGTTTTCGTATTTGAAGGTGAGGTTCTTGAAAGTGATTTCGCCTTTGACGTCTTTGAAAGCGGTGGCGCCTTCAGGCGACTTAACATCCTCTTCGGAATCGAGGAAACGGGTGATTCTCTTAAGAGAAGTTTTGGCACGGCTCTTCATGGTGACGATTTGGCCAAGGGCGATGAGAGGCCAGATGAGGAGGTCGAAATAGGAAATGAATTCGACGAGTCTGCCGATGGTGATGTTGATAGGGGTGCCGAAGATGTTGATCGGCTCACCATGGTAGGTCTGAAAAATGAAATAACCACCAAAGCCAAGGGAAAGGCCTGCGGTTAGGTAGATGATGATATCGATAACCGTGCCTAAAGCGGCCTCGATTTTGCCGAACTGGTAATTAACGTCGCGGTTTTTGCGGGCGATTTTTGCGAAAGCGTGGATTTCCTTCTGCTCTTTGACGAAGGCTTTGATGACCCTGATTCCGGTGAAATTCTCATCGGCGAAGTCATAGAGTTTGTCATAGGCGCTTTGTCTCTCTTCCCATTTCTTCGCCATGAATTTCTCGGATAGTCCGCTCCAAAGAGCGATCAAAGCAATCGGGATGGCGGCGACCAAGGTCAAAGTGAGGTCGACCATGATCATGCGGACGATGACGATGATGGCGAGGAAACTCGCGTCGATGAGCATGACGGTTCCCCATCCGAAATACTCGCCTATCGTTTCGATATCGGTCGTGAACCAACCCATGATGGTTCCGCTTTTGTTCTCGTGGTAGAAGGTGCTCGAAAGCCTCATCGACTTCTCGAACATGTCTCTTCTAAGTCCTGCTTCGATTTTCCTTGAGGCGTAGAAGATGAAAAGCCTCCAGGCGATTCGTCCTACGAGGATGATGAGAGCGCAGATGATGACCTTCCAAAGGATGTTCCACAGTTCTTCTTGGGTGATGACGTCAATATCATCGACGATGACTTGGAGGTATTTAGGCACCTCAGTCTCGACGATATCGACGATGACAAGAGCCAGTGCGCCCATGATGAAAAAGAAGGCAAGTTGCTTGTAATACTTTTTCAGATACTTTCCTAGAAGCGTAACTTTTCCCTCCTGATTCGGGCTTAATCTTAATTCTTTTTATGCGCTCACGCACGGGTTATGCGTGCGGACATGGAAAATTGTCGCGTTTTTAAGATGAAGAAGAGCGGTCTTGAATATATAATATTCTACGGTTAGAAAACCAGCTATTGTTAGGGGAGGTTAAACAATGTTGGATAATGCGGTTCTGTTTTCCCTCAGCGCGAACCAGGATTTAGCCGAGGCAGTCGCCAAGATATTAGGCGTCACCTTGGGAGAAAGAATCATCAAGAAATTCCCTTCAGGGGAAACGATCGTCGAACCGGTCGACACCGTAAGAGGAAAGGATGTCTTCATCATCCAGTCAACCTGCCCTCCAGTTAATGAGAACTTAATGGAAGTCCTCATCTTCATCGACGCTCTCCGTAGAGCAAGCGCCCATGAAATCAATCTCATCGTCCCATATTTCGGATACGCGAGACAAGATAGAAAAGCCAAGCCACGTCAGCCAATCACTGCCGCCCTTGTCGCCCATCTTCTCACGACTGCCGGAGTTGACCGCGTCGTCACCGTCAACCTCCACGCCGCTCAAGAGCAGGGCTTCTTCTCTTGCTTAGTCGATGACCTCACCGCCGTTCCTCTTCTTGGAAACCACGTCATCGAATGCGCGAACAACTGCGAGAACGTCACCGTCGTCTCTCCAGACCACGGCGGAGTCAACCGCGCCCGTGACCTCGCTGAGATGCTTGAGACCCCAATCGCCATCATCGATAAGAGAAGGAACAACAAGCTTGAGCCAGAAGTCATGAACATCATCGGTGATGTCAAAGGAAGAGACTGCATCATGATCGATGACATGATCGATACTTGCAGAAGTGCGATCGCCGGTGCAAAGGCCCTTAAGGCCAACGGCGCTAAGAGCGTCCGCATGATGGCCGTCCATCCAGTCCTCAGCGACCCATGCTACGAGCTCCTCAAGAATGACAACCCATTCGACGCCATCATCGTCTCCGATTCCATCCCTCTTCCAGAGAGATTCAAGGAGCTTGGAATCTTCAGGGTCGTCACCTTGGCCACCGTCATTGCCGAGACCATCGACCGCATCGTCAACAACGTCCCGCTCTCCGGCGTCTATAGCGCCATCGGACACAAAGATTCCGCAAATAGTTAATTAGAGGTATCAACCTATGGACTATTCAAAATACATCCGCGTCATTGAAGGCTTCCCAACCAAAGAAATCTCCTTCAAGGACATCTCTCCTCTCCTTGCCAATCCTGAGGTTTTCAGAAAAGCCATCAAGGAAATGGCTGCCTACGTCAAGGAATGGAACGCCGACGCCGTCATCGGACCTGAATCCAGAGGATTCATCTTCGGCTGCCCAGTCGCCCTTGAAGCCAATGTCAGCTTCATCATGGCGAGAAAGCAGGGCAAGCTCCCAGGCAGCACCATTGCGAAAGAATTCACCCTCGAATACGGTAAGGCCGTCATCGAGCTCCCAGAGTTCCTCATCAAGCCAGGCATGAGAGTCGTCCTCGTCGATGACCTTATGGCTACCGGCGGCACTCTCAAGGCCATGAAAGAGCTCATTGAGGAGAACGGAAGCAAGGTCGTTGGCATCATCACCCTCATCGAACTCACCGATCTCAAAGGTCGCGAACTCTTCAAAGACACACCAGTTGTGACTTTCATGAAGGTCCCTCATTAGAGACAGCAAAAAAATACCTATAAAAAATTAAAAATTTTCTTTCAATTTAGGGCCTCTTTGTTTATATTTTTTGACAGGAAAAGAACGATGAGCGTCTTGTGTAAAACCATTTCATCCTGCCGAGAAAGTATTGAAATGGGTTTTTCATCCCTTGTCGTCCTCCCATTTGAAAGCTATTTGTTAATTATCGAGGCTTAAGTTTCTAAGCCTCTTTTTTTTGCAAATTGCCTTCAAATTTTCTTCTAGATGAAAGGAGTAAAAATCATGGAAGAAACCCGTAAAAACGGAATGCTCGTCGATGTTGACGAATTCCCAAAATCATGGGGACACGCTTGGATTCTTGCGGTTCAACACGTCCTTGCGATGTTTGTCGCTTGCATCACTGTCCCACTTATCGTCTTCAGTGGCTACACCACTAGCACTGGAGCCAACCTTGCCCAATTGCTTATCGCTCCAACCATCGTGAGCGCTGGCGTCGGCACCTTGTTCTATCTCTTCATGACAAAGTTCAAGAGCCCAATGTTCTTGGCCTCGAGCTTTGCTTACCTCAGCCCAATGATCAGCGCTGTCGGCATCGGTGTTACCGAAACCCAGACCTTGCCAAACCTTTGGCTCTTACCAATCGGCATGGTCATGGTCGGCCTTGTCTACGTCATTGTCGCCATCGTCATCAAATTCTGCGGAGTCAAATGGCTTAACAAGCTTCTTCCTCCACTCGTCATCGGACCAGTAATCATGGTCATCGGTCTTGGCCTTGCTGGCAGCGCCATCAACAACCTCAACAACACCGCCAGCGGTTCCTACAACTTACTTGCCATCTTCTCCGGTCTCGTTGCCATGATCGTCACTGGCGTCTGCGCCCACTACGGCAAGAAGACCCTTTCCCTCATCCCATTCGTCATCGGTATGGGTGCCGGTTACTTATTCGCTCTTATCCTCACCCTTATCGGCTACTACGGCTTCAATAACGAATACTTCAAAATCGTTGACCTTTCCCCAATCGTCAACAACTTCGTGGACGCCAGCGGCTCCTTCCGCGGATTCCAGGCCTTCCTCGACTATCCAAAATTCCTCTTCATCCAGGAAAGCCAGCCTCTTAGCTGGTCTGGCGTCGCTCAGGCTGCCATGCTCTTCGTCCCAGTCTCCCTTGTTACCATCTGCGAACACATCGGTGACCACGAGAACATGTCCGGTGTCATCCAGAAGAACCTTCTTGAAGAACCAGGTCTTGATCGCACCCTCATCGGTGATGGTGTTGCTACTGCTATCTCTGGCGCCCTCTGCGGCGCTGCCAACACCACCTATGGTGAGAACGTCGCCGTCGTCGGCGTCTCCAAGGTCGCTTCCACCAGAGTCATCGCCATGGCTTGCGGTATCGCTATCGCCCTTGGCTTCCTCAGCCCAATCATGTCCGTCGTTCAGACCATCCCGGCCTGCATCTGCGGTGGCGTTAGCTTAGTCCTTTACGGCTTCATCGCCAGCTCCGGTGTCAAGATCCTCATGGCCAACAAGATTGACATGGGCAACACCAAGAGCATCTTCGTCGCTTCCACCATCCTTGTCGCCGGTATCGGCGGACTTGCCATCAACTTCGCCATCGGCAAGGTTGCCTTCTCTATCAGCAGCACCGCCGTTGCCATGATCCTTGGCATCATCATGAACCTCATCCTCAAGGACAAGAAAGAAGACAAACCAGCTGCCCCAACCGAAGCTGAATAAGGTACAATATTCAAAACAGGAGAATTTCCTTATATGAAAGAGTACCCAAACGTCACTTATCTCAATCACCCAGTCTTAACTCACAAGATCGCCATCCTTCGTGATAAGAACACCCCAACCAGCGAATTCCGCACGGTCGTCAAAGAGATCGCCATGATGGAAGGCTATGAGGCTCTTAAGCACGTCGCGACCAAGAGCGTCGAGATCGAGACCCCAATTGAGAAAACCGTTCAGCCGATGATCGTTGGCAAGAAGCTCTGCTTCGTCCCAATCCTCCGTGCCGGTCTTGGCATGGTCGATGGTTTCACCGCCCTCGTCCCAACCGCCAGAGTCGGACATATCGGCTTATACCGCGATGAGGTTACCCACGAACCTCACGAATACTACTGCAAGCTTCCAGAAGGCATCGAAGACATGGACGTCTTCGTTGTCGACCCAATGCTTGCTACCGGTGGATCTGCTGTCGATGCCATCAAGATGCTTAAACAGCATGGTGCCAAGAAGCTTCACTTCGTCTGCATCATCGCTGCTCCAGAGGGAGTCGAAGCCTTCGAAAAAGAATTCCCAGACATTCCTCTCATCGTTGGCGCCCTCGACAGACAGCTCAACGAAAACGCCTACATCTGCCCAGGCTTAGGCGATGCTGGCGACAGAATCTTCGGAACCTACAGATATTAATATCTGCCCTAGATGAAAAAACAGGTTGCTTCCATTCGGAGGCAACCTTTTTTCTTTGTTGTTCAACATCCTAAGAAATGGATTTTGTGTACCTAAAAAAGCCACTTTAATATACTGTATTATATTGAAATGCCAAAAATAGATGCACAAAACGTGTTGAGCAATAGAGCGTTTCCTTTGACAAATCCGCCCTCATCCTTTTTTATATAGGAAAAGAAACGAAGGAAAACATATGACCCTTAGAAACCTCTTAAAGAAGGCGCTGCCTTTCGCCGTATCCGCCTTGTGCTCGCTCGTTTCCCTCGGCGTGCACGAGCCAGCGGAACCAAACGAGAACCGACCTTTGATGCACGACTCCCTCTACGATTCCTGGGTCGCCGCGGCATATAACGTCCTTCCCGACAACCCGGACATAGAGCCTTGTTTGGATGGCTTCTACGCCCCCGTCTACTTCAGCAACCTCAGGGGCAATTTCGGCACAAACAGGTTCGGCACCTGCGCCTTCGTCGCGATGGGGATGCTCCTCTCCTTCTACGACACGTATTGGGACGACTCGATCGTTCCTTCGGCCTATGAGGCCGTGGCCACTTCCACCGGCGATCCGGTGAACGGGTCCATCGACTCCCCGGGGTCGCTCTCCTCGGCCCCGCTCATAGGAAACTCCAACGCGAGCTATTACCTGAACACCATAGTCCCGCAGAACGACGGGGTATATCTCGACATGAAGCTCATGACGCTCGCTTCCTACTATATGGGGTTCCCCGGCTTGGATGGGAACGCCACCGGCCTCGATTATTCGGGCATGTACTCGCTCTTCCAATATTACCTCTATACATATAGGGGATTCTCCCCGTATGAACTCGGCTTCATCGCGGAGACCGGGACCGGGACCGGCCAGGCCAGGAGCGAATCAGTCAGGGACTTCGCTATCGAGAAGGTTTCGGAAGGCATCCCTGTCCTCCTGAGCGTAGGCACGGACTATGCCTCGACAACCGGCAGGCACGCGGTCATCGCCTACGACTACGACGAGGCGAACGACCTCCTCTACTGCCACATGGGATGGGGCCCAAAGGCGACGCACGTGACCATCGAGTCCTTCGGATACACGAGCTACAACAGCGCCTTCTCCCTCGCGGTCAGGACGCAGCACTCCCACACGGACAACTACAAGAAAGTCATAAGCGGGTACTGCCTCAGTTCCCATTGCGCTTGTGAATTCGCGACCCCTTACGACATAAAGAATATCGACTGGTACAGAAATGATGAGCCAGGCTTCGAGTGGTCATGCCTCAACGAGGAGAAGTGGACCGGTGATTTTATCCGTTATTATTTGTCGTTCACCGGATACACGGGCGGAAGCACGGAAACAGCCGAAAAAAGATGGAAAGTGCCGTGGAACAAGAAGCACGACACGTCTCAGCCAAACACATCAATCTACGATAGCCAATCGGTGTCAGTAACGGTTAACGCCGAATACGAGAATGACTATGAGTCACGATACTGCACGCAAAAAACGGCTGTCTTCTCAGGTGTGACAGATTTCTCAGGGGCGCACAACGTCCATCCAGGGGACTACGCGTTCTCGCCGAACAGCCCGGCGCAGATCGGGACGACGGACCATAGCGTCGACGGCTTCTCCTTCAAGACGTCCAGGAAAGGCGTATATGAGGACCAGGACCAGGGCATGGTGAGCCTTTTCTACGCCGGAAGCTGGTTCGACGACGCCTACATCCAGTACTATGACTTCCCGCAAGGCGACACGGTCATCGGTATTGACTTTGGGATCAGGCTTTGGGAGGACACGAACGCCGCTCATGGCCTCAGTATAGAGTACTACGACGTCAATTCACAGCAGGTCAGCGCCGACCTCCTGGACGACGCCTATGGCATCTCAGGATCGGATGGCGACGTATGCTGGGTCCATTACTCATTCGGTGCCCCTGTGAGCGCCTTCTCCATCCACGCCTTCTCATCCGGCGCCTCCTACTACGACGATGGCGTCGCCGGATTGCTGACCGTAGCGATATACACGGTGAGTCAGGGCAAGCTCCCCACCTCCGGGTCTGAGCTCCCATATTTGCCATGCTTTTGGAATGAAGACGCCATCATAAAAAATCGGTCGAATTGTTATAGATACGCGATGAATTTTCCGAGTTTTGTAGATATACAAGAATATTGGTTTCCTGGCCAATTTGCTCAAGTAAACTACACGGGGGCGACCAAAGAAGATTTAGTCAATGGCGCTTTAGCCGATTCTGTTGCATTTATAAATAATAGCCCTTATTCAAATGCGTATTTCGCTAAGATAGGCAGAATGGATGTTTGTCCTACTGGATGCTACAAGGTAGCGCTTTTTATAAACAACAATAATAATGGATTCCATTGGATGAGACAAAACTGTGATGGATCGTGGTCTCAAAAAAACGGTACCGATGACGTCACCAAATTTGAAGAGGGCTTAAACCCTAACATAATACTTGACCCGCAGTTCTGCAAAACAAGCTATAATTATTTCTGCGGGTACTACTGCGTGGGTCCCTGGACGAACTATGGCATGCCATCGAATTAGCAAACTGATCCTCCTGCCGCTTTTGCTGGCGTCGCTTTCGGGCTGCCAGATAGGCGATTCCACAAGCCTTTCGGATTCCTCCGCGGCGAAGGCCGACAGATACGACTCGCCCGACGTCAGCATCGCCTCGCTTGAGGCGGAAGGCTGCATGATATTCGAGGACATGTACTTCGCCAGGGGCGAGGAGAAGGACCACGTTTTCAGGTTCAAGGGCAATGAGATCACGGACCACGTCACATGCCCAAAAGTTAAATTCAACAAGGAAAACTATGAGAAGCTTCAAGGAAAGCCTTTCTTCGAAGTCATCCAGAAAATCGGCATACCCCATTTCAGAGGCGAGGAAGCGACACATTCCGTATCATATCTCTGCAAAGATGGGAATGAGAGGTCGCTGTCTTTGTCCCTCGATGCCGAATCCAGATGGACGGTCAGCGCCGTTAAAGAGAAAGGAATCCAGGCAACTCATTACTATTTGAGTAACTTCGTCGATAAAGAATCGTCTTACAAACCTTCTGTGGAAAGATGTAAAAGTATCAGAATAGGCATGTATCTCAGCGATGCGCTTTTTACGCTTGGGAGGCCGCGCGTCTTCTCAGACTCGAACGGAATCGCCTGCTGTTGGGAGTTACCAACAGGGGGCACGTTCCATGTTTTCGATGCGATCGAATATGAAGGAACCCCTTATTTTGACTCAACGGTTTACGAAAGAGATGATTTCGTCGCTGAACGTAACTTCGGGACAGTTTCAAAGCCGGATATGCGACCATGCTATTGGTCGGTTGAGCGTGTGTTTTTCAATGAGCGCGGCGTTGGCGAATACCCTGGCGGCGAGATAGCTGAGGGGTTGAGCCAATCATGAGAAAACGAGTTTTGGTTTTCCTTGTGGTTTTGTACTCCCTGACTGGGTGTTATTCAAAGCAGGGGGCGAGTTTTTCTTCCTCTGAGTCCTCTTTATCATATGTGGATCCTTACGATGATCCCGATTTAACCGAGGATTGCCTTGAACGGAACCTTTGCATGGTGTTCGAGGATTTGAGGTTCATAAAAGGAGAGAACGAAAAAAATGACCATGCATTCGTCATCAAAGACAGCAAGATAGTCGAACATAGATCTTACAAAAAGAAAGAAAAAACGCTGTCGGTTTTTCAGTCCGTCGTTGGAACTTCTCTTTTTGAGGCGATGGAAACAATTGGGATACCATCTTTCAGAGGCAGATACGATGAGGACCCATCACTCACTTATGTCATATCCCCTGAGGCTTACGCGACCATCTATATTGAAAAGAACACCAAGGGGAAATGGGTCGTTTCTTCACTAAAAACTTTTGACGAAGAAGAATTCAGCGAGGATTTCGGGAGGAGTTACGCCTCAACCAACGTCCAAATGACAAACTATGTCCCCTCATATGAAAGAATTAGGTCAATTCAAATGGGCATGCTTTTCGATGACGCTTTATTCATTTTGGGAAGACCTGGAGGAGGAACTTATCACGGCCTTCCATCCAGAAAAAATCCAGGAGGAAACTGGTATCTGAATCTGAACAATCGGTGGGCTGAGGTAAGCGCAAGATGGATTGGTGAAGATTTTCCTGCATACGAAAAGGATAATTGTCCAACAGGATATTCATCATACTTTGGGGTTTGCCGTGTCTACCTCGCAAACTATTACAAATAAACATCAGTTTATTAGCCCTTCGGAAATGAAAAAAACGCCCTTAACAGCGCTTTTTCTTTATTTAATTAACTGAGAATAAACAGCTTATTTTCTTTCCGCTAACTCTTTGTCCCAGGAAGCGACTTCTTCCTCGGTTGGGATGAAGACATATGGGACGTTGCGGTGCAGCCCATTGTAATCAAGGCCATAGCCGACTAAGAACTGATTCTTATCTAAGACCTTTCCGACGAAATCGATAGGGACATTGACGACGCGGTTAACCACTTTATCGAAGAGAGTGGCCACCAAGACCTTCTTGGCGCCTAAGGCTTTCATGTGATCGATGAGGTATTCCATCGAATAGCCTGTGTCGACGATATCCTCAATGATGAGGACGGTTTTATTTTTGACATCGCTTTGGACGTCGAAGTGGAGGTGGATGACGCCGTTCGTGGTCGTTCCTTCATAGGAGGAGACATGGATATAATCCACGAAGACGTTGGTCTTTATTTGTTTCAAAAGATCGGAGGCGAAAGCCATCGCTCCTCTCATAACGACTAAGCAGATTGGGATATTGTCTTCTTTTTCTAAGACTTTGGTGATCTCTTCGCCCATTTTTTGGGTTGTTAAGAGAATCTCCTCTTGGGACATTACTATTTCTTTCATGATGAAAAAATTTTAACGGCCAATCGAAAAACGTTTCAAGAGGGCGGTGGCTTTTTCTTCTTTATTGAGGAATCTCTTGCCCGCCATCTTGGTGATGCGGTAGGCGGCATGCTTGCCAGAGAAGAGGGCGATTGGAAGTCCTCCTGGAGGCATGATCCATTGTCCGGCGATGACAAAATTCTTTAAGCCTTTGATGAGGCCTGGACGCATTAGGCCATGGGTCTTGTCAGTTGTGACAAATGACATGTATGAGCCTTTATAGGCGTTCGTGTAACGTTCGTAGGTGAGAGGGGAAGTGACATCGAGGAGTTCGAGCTCTTCTTCCTTGAGTCCGGTCTTTTCGAGGATGAGTTTTGTGAAAATCCCTGCAAATTCCGCTTTCTTTTTCTTATATTCTTCGGCGCTTAAGCCTTTGAGGCTCTGATAAACCTCTTCGTTTGTTGGAAGAAGAACAGTCAAAAGGGTCTCGCCATTTTTCGATGGGAGAGACTTATCAAAGGTGAAGTTTCTGATCGCAAAATGGTTATAGTGGCAGCCCATCCAGTTGAACGGTTCATCGATCATGAAATCCATCATGCGTGGATAGTCGGTCATGTTGTGGGTGGTTCTGTAGGCAAGCATCATTGAGGAGTGGACAGGGTTGGCCACGCTATCTTTGAACTGTCTCTCGAATCCTTTGTCTTTGACTTTGCCACGGAGGAGTCTATTAAGGGTGTAGTGGGCATCAGTGGCCGCGACGACATAATCGGCACGGAGTTCTTCACCGCTTGCTAAGCGGATGCCATACGCGGTCTTGTTGTTAACAAGAACCTCATCGACTGGGGTGCTAAGGAAAAGCTTTCCGCCTTTTCTTTTGAAGTTCTCGGCAACCCTTTGCATCATGGCAAGGGAACCGCCTTCGACAACGCCTGCATCTCCTTTGGAGAAGGTCTGGCAGACATAGAAGAAGGAGTGGATGTTATATCCAGGATCGAGGAATCTTAAGAAGATACTTTTAAGGTCTTCGTTCTTGAAGTGTCTGATGTATCTTTCAAGCGAGACGTGCTTGTAGTGGGCGAATGGCAAGGCCATCGGCAAAAGGGAAAGACCATAGGCGATATATTGGAACCAGTTCATGAGGTCGAGAGGCTTCTTGACTGGGATGTGGGTGAAACGATAGACCTTGACGGTGTTAAGGAATCTCTTGATGGCCCTCTTGTCTTCTGGGAAGAAGGTGAGGAACTCGTTCTCGAGTTTGTCGAGGTCGCTATAGAAGGTGAAGAACCTGCCATCACTAAGCTGGAACTTCGTTAAGTATTCGGTTGGGAAAACCTCTGGGTTGCCATCAAACGCGCCGACATGCTCCCAAAGAGGATAGAGTTCACTCGATGGCTCAGTGCCGACGATCCAGTGGGCGCAGCCATCGATGTACTGGCCTTTTCTATACCAACCGGTGCACTCTCCGCCAGGGACGTAGTGTTTCTCGTAAATCTCCACGTCAAAACCATTGTCGAGGAGATAAATCCCTGTCGTGAGACCGGCGACGCCAGCTCCGACCACTATGACTTTAGGTTTGCTCGTAAAATTCATTTAGTTTTGAAAACGACTTATTATATACATAAAGTATATGCTTCGTCCAATTAACGCTTTTTCGCTAAGTGATATTGGAAGAGAAATAATGGTAAAATCATCTTAGTTATGAAACGTACGACCGACGAGATGATCTATATTTTGAGCGAATACGCTGCCGCTCATAGGGACGAGATCCAAACTTTTGATGACCTCACTCCTTATATAGCAAAGCATCCGGAAATTTTCGGAAAAAAAGGCGAAGACGTTTCAGAATCGTACAAAGCCTTCTACGAAGGCGAGAACACTCTCAACGAAGAAGAGGCCAAAGCCAATTTCAAGAAAGCCATCGAACTTGACCCTCTCAACTTCGATGCTCGAAGTGAGCTCCTCGCTCTCGAATCCAAGAACAGCAACGAATATGCCGCAAAGGGCTTAGATATTCAAACCAAGGGTCTCGATCTTTTCACCAAGGACGAGAATTACAAATCCTATATCGGCAAATTCTTTGAGACGACTACGACCGCCTCATTCCTCCGTTTCACCAAGTCCCTTATGGAACAGTTCTATATGGCAGGGGAATATCAGATTGCCGTGTCTCTAGGAAAAGAGATGCTCATGCTCGATATCAAAGACAACTACAAAGCCAGGCGCATTCTCTTCAAAGCCTTGGTTGGCTTAGGCGATGATATTGCGATTAGAGAGTTCATCGACGACTATTGCTTTGCAAAAGATTCATATTTCTATGCGACCTTAGGCTTATACAAGCTGAACAAAGGCTATACGATCGAAGCCTTCAATATCCTCAACGATCAGTGCAGGATGTGTAACCCATATATCTCAGACTGCATCCTCTACGCGAACGATTACGAAATCAAAAACGAAAGCGAGAAGCCAGTCGACACCTTCATGGATGAGATTCCTTATGAAGGAGGAGCGAGAGAGGCTCTCAATTACACGGACGATCCTCTTCCGTTTGACGCCGAAATATTAGAGAAGTTCCAAAACAAGAACCTTTCCGAATACCTAGATGCCCTTCATCTTTCTTTCGAGGAAAGCGCGACCATAGTCACTCTCTGTGAACTCGCTTTGAATGACAATGTCGATAGGCTTCCTCTCGACCTCATCAAATCCATCTTCAAAGGCGAATCCAAAGAACACGAGGCTCTCCCAATCTATGGAGAGATTGAGAAAGACGAGAAGATCATGGAGATCATCAAAGACTTAACCGAGAGAAATCTCGTTGAAAGAAAAGGACCAAACCTCATCGTCAAACACGATGCCTATACGGCCTTCATGGCCATCTGCCGCTTACAAGAAAAGGGCGAAGTTTCCTCCGCCCAAGCATAAAAATAATTAGGTTTTGCTGCGATTATTCGAATTTCATCCAGACTTCGTAGACTTTTCTTTCGCCTACTTGTCCGATGACGTAAAGGATGTCGTCCTTTAAGGCGTATTTCATCGTGATGGTTTCGCCTTCCATAGCTTCGGTATGGTAAGCCATACGCCAATCGACGAGCTTCTTGCTCTTAAGGAATTCTCCTCCAAGAAGGTCGCAGGCCCATTCCACATAAACGGTGTTGTTCATGTGCTGATTGATATCGCAATCTGTGAAGAGGACCTTTCTGTCGAGAGTCTTATCCGTCTCAAGAGGGACGATTTTGCTATCGACCGCTAAGGTCTTTTCAAGTTCGTCTTTGTATTCAATATCAAGATTGATCTGACTCGGGAGGACTGGCTTTCTGGTCTTGGAGTCAATGATTGCCCAAATGGTTTCGTCTTCAAGAAGGACGTTGCCATCCTTATCGAGAACGACGGTATAACGAGGGAGGAAGAACCATTTCGGTGGTTCTGGGAAGGTGACGATCTCAATCTCCTCATCATAAGCAGGGATGCGGTTTACCTTTGTGGCGATTCTCGAGATGACCCAACGCATTCCTTGGTCGAAGATCTTGTCTTTGCCAAAACCTCTTGCGGCGATGTCTCTTGCACCAATCTCCTGAAGGATCTTGAGAAGGTGAGAAAGACGGCAGTTTCCGGTCTTGTCACAGTAGCAGCTAAGTATTTTCGTTTTCTGTCTCATAAACGAGGTTCAGTATAGCATTTTTGAGTTTTTGAAAGCGAGAACAGGTTGAAAAAGAATAAATTTCGCCCATTTAAAAGATTTTGCTAGTAACGAATGAGGGTATAAGATATCCTCGTGAAACTGTATTCAAACAAACTCACACAATTTGCTCCTGAGATAATCGCCAGGGGAAAAGACTACTTCAAAAACGGCAAAGTCCGTATCATTTTGAATACGCAAAATCACGTTCACGCATCAGTCGAAGGATCAAAGGGAAAAGCCTACAAAGTCCATATCGTTTTCGGAATCGATGGCAATGTCGAAAGCATGGAATGCTCTTGCCCGTATCCACATGACTGCAAACACGAAGCCGCTGTCCTTCTTGCCCTAAGCGATTCTGAAGCTAAAGAGCTTGAGAAGAAGGTTAAGGGAATCGAAGAAGGAACATATAAGAGAATCGTCGATTCGATTGAGGCCGCTTATCAGAGGAAATCCCTTGATGGCCTTCGTAGAGCCAAAGAAGAACTCATAACCTTAAGAGCCAAATTGACTCCTGAGGAATTGGATAAAGCCACGTCCTTATACGCATCTACGTGTTACAAATCCTTCTACTATGGAGACGTAGGTGGTGGAGTAAATAGATGTTTCGTCGAGGCCATCGACAACCTACGTTACAGCCAAGAGCAGTTATGCGATTTCATCACGAACACACTCAAGACCGCAGATGGATTAAGTGCCTATTCTCTAGGTGAGGTCTTCAATGCCTTCCTTACGGAAGAGAAGTATTCATATGCCGCCCAAGTCGGTTTCATGAAGGTCTATGACACGGACAAGGATATCGCCATCTCCCTTCTCAATAGCAGTGCGGTCAAAACCCCTGGAGGAGATCTTCCGATCTTCCCGCCTTTCGCCGTTGCTCTTATCGACAACGTTCCATTGTCCTCAAACCCTCTTTTCTACAAGAAAGCTCTTGAGGCAGCCCTTAGTCTCAAAGACCTTGGCTCCATCACGAGGCTCGTGAAGTTCCTCAACAAGAACCACAACCAGAAATACATCCCTGAATCCACTTACGAATATCTCGTGAAGATGGGACATGAAGAAGAAGCGGAGGCTTTCCTTCTTGATGCCTTCTATGAGTTCGACAGCGATTTCGATTCCTATCTCCGTTTAAGAAAGTTCCTCAGTGATAAGAGATTCAAAGAACTCGCTCCAAGAATCTCACCAACCTTGGCTAATAAATCATTCCTCAATGCCGTACTTCTTCGCGATGGCTCTCTCTTTCCTGAGCATATGCGCTCCCTCTCGATCAAGAAGCTTTCCTGCAAGGAAGTCTATCTTTGCCGTGAGGATATCGATGCGGAAACCAAAGACAATGTCATCAACCTCATCAAAAAGAAACTCTCAGACCCAAAAGCCAAGAACAGGGAAATGATGGATGACCTCTTCTATGGCCTTCTCTATCTCGATTATTCTCACGACTTCTCTTTGGATACGGCCATGTTTGAGCCTCTCATCCTAAAGAGCATTTCTTCAAATAACGAATACCGTTCTATCTGGCTCTCTATCGCAGGCCGCAACAATATGCTTTCTAAAGCGGGTATTTACCCATACGAGGTGACACATGTTTCTCACTAAGGCTGGGCAAATAGGGAAAGCGCTTTGCGCTGAATACAAAAAGAACCCTCTAGTCATGGAGACGCTTGCCCTCCTTGAGAAGGGCGCTTTTGGAATTGCTCTCTCCTACGACAAAGACAACGAAGCGATTGTCTATGAGGCCTATTCCAAAGACTCAACACCAAACGAATCCCGTTACATCTATCTCGAAGTCACAGGCGATGGCAAAGCGGTGGAGCATATCGACAGGAATTCTTCCTTCGTCGGTCTCCTTGCCGAGCAGAAGGCCCTCTATGTTTATCTCTACGAAAAAGAGATGAAAGCCTCGATGAGTGAGCTAACCGAAATCTATAAGCCAATCGCTAATTTGATTAAGCCAATACTCCCTCTTTCTTCCTCACAAATCGAAAAAAGAGCAAGGATTCGCAAGGACTTTTTGGCTTTTATCAAGGTTGACGAGAAGAAAAAAGCTAAAGAAGAGGAAGAAGAGAAGTACACCCCTCTTGGAAAGATTGAGGTCGCTTTGACCTTCAGACAGATCATCGATGAGAATAAGTTTACCGCTGAGATCGTCCTCAATGACGAGGATGACAAATCAATCAAGATAGAGAACCTTAAGACCTTCATCAGCTGCTTAGTTAACGGTGAGGTCTATAAGTTCAGAAGATACTCCCTCATGCCATCTCCTGAAGTCTTTGATGAGACGAGCCTTGAGATCCTTAAGTTCTTCGTGAATGTCTGTAACCGCAGACAGGAATATAACACCAGCACCCCAGTGACCTTAAACATCACCCAGGTCGCCAAGCTTTTGAATATCGTTCGTGGCAAATACGTCCACTTCGGAAATGATCAGTTCTATGTCGACTCTGAGATGCATCAAGCCGGATACAAAGTCCTTCCTACTGAAGAGCTCGAATTCCAGCCGCCTCTTAGAACGGTTGAGATGTTCAGAAGCTTCGTCAATTCCGAGTACATCATTCTCCTTGATAAAGGAGCGGGTCTCATCGAGGTCTATAAGTTCGCGAATGAAACGATGGGCAAGGTGTACGCGTTCTTCTTAGAACACAAAGACGTCGATCTTTCTGCTATCAAGGACATCATCTTCGAGAAGATTCCTTTGGAATACTCTCTCAACGGAACGATGCCGAAAGAAGAGAACAGACTCCGCATCGCCCTCTATCTCGACATGAACGAAGAAGGTCATATCACCTTCAGAACCATCTATAGCCTCTTTGGTGAAATCAAAGACAGAGATGAGTTTGACGACAATTACTATTACAAGGCCACATTAAGCGCATTCGACAAAGAACTCGAGAACGTCGGAGGCTTAGAGAACGGCGCTCTCAAAGACCAGGACAAGATCCTTAAGTTCCTTCAGCAAGATTTAACCAAACTTAAGAGCATTGCCGATGTCCTTCTTTCAGAAAAACTCCAGAACGCCAAGGTCAGAAGACCTGATTCTTTCTCTGTGAGCATCAGGAACAACATCAACTGGCTTTCCGTCTCCATTAAATCCAAACAATTCAGTGCTGAAGAAATCTCAAAGATCCTCGACTCTTACAAAAAGAAGAAGAAATACGTTCTTCTCCGTGGTGACTACATCCTTTTGAAGGATGAAGATTTAAGCACCGCTTCTGAAATCAAAGAGTCCGTGAAAATGGACAACAAGATGGAAGTGGAGGAACAGCCAATCTACGAAGCCTTCAAATTACTCGCTCTTGAGGAAGAAGGAACCAAGATTGAGTTCAATGAATTCGTCGGTCAGATCGTCGATGACATTTCTAACTTCAAAGAGGCGGAGATCTCTCTAACGAAAGAAGTTAAACGTGTTGTGAGGCCATATCAGGAAGCCGGCGTCAAATGGCTCTCCGTTCTCCATAAGTATCGCTTAGGCGGAATCCTTGCCGATGATATGGGCTTAGGAAAGACTCTCGAGGTCATTTCCTTCTTAGAAGGACTTAAAGAAGAAAAGCCATCTCTCATCATCGCCCCAAAGAGCGTCATCTATAACTGGCTTGGTGAATTCAAACGCTGGGCACCAGAGCTTGAAGCCGCTGTCATCGATGGAACGAAAGACGAGAGAATCAAGGCCATCGCCAAGATCAAGAACAACAAAAAATCCTTCTTCATCACCTCATATGATTCGCTTAGAAACGATGAGGCCCTCTATAAGAACAAACAGTTTGAGATTCTTATCGTCGACGAAGCTCAGTACATCAAGAATGGTGCTGCCCTGAAATCGAAGGCAGTGCGCGCTTTAAATGCCTCATCAAGATTTGCTCTCACGGGTACGCCAATTGAGAATTCCATGGCTGATTTGTGGGCGATATTTGACTTTTTGATGCCTGGATATCTCGATTCTTTCAATATCTTCAAGACAAGATATATCCTTGCTGGAGATCAGGTTAAAGCCAGAGTGTCCTTATCGAAGAAGATCACTCCATTCCTTCTCAGAAGAACTAAAGCGGAAGTTCTTAAAGACCTTCCGAAGAAGACAACCGAGATCATCACCATCACGATGAACGATGAGGCGAGAAGATACTACGACGCCATCCTCATCGACACGAGAAACAAGATAAAGCAGAAGAGGGAAGATCCAACCAAGGGAGACAAGTATTCCGAGAAAGGCCTCTTCTCCGTTTTGCCTTTACTCACAAGGCTTCGCGAAGTCTGCGTTGACCCATCCGCTTTCCTTGATGGTTTTAGCGAGGAATCTGCGAAGATGATGTACGCTCTTTCCTATATCGGCGTGGCCTTAGAAGCAGGGCACAAAGTCCTTGTCTTCTCTTCCTTCACGAAGGTCCTCGATCATCTTTCCCTTCTTTTAAAAGAAGCAGGAACGAAATCCTACTACATTTATGGTGGTGTCGAAGCCGATGATCGACTTAGCATGGCCGAGTCTTTCAACACCAAGAACGACGTCAATGTCATGCTCGTTTCCCTTAAGGCTGGAGGCACCGGTCTTAACCTTCATGGAGCGGACATTGTTCTCCATCTTGATCCATGGTGGAACGTCGCTGCGGAAGAGCAAGCCACAGACCGCGCTTACCGCATCGGACAGAAGAGACCAGTTTCCGTTGTGAAACTGATTTGCCACAATTCGATCGAAGAGAAGGTCGTTCAACTTCAAGAAAACAAGCGTGAGCTTTATAATCAAGTAATCAAAAGCGGAGACGAAGCCATTTCTAGGCTCAATATCGAAGATATTAAGTTCCTTCTCAGCTAGGCTCATACACGCGTAGGTGTATCTAACGCGATACTCGTGCTAGAATTCTTTTAGTCTCGATTTTGAGACTAAACGTTTTTATCTATGGCGAAAAAAGAGCAATTCATATTCGAAGCTCCCAAAAAAGAAAAACCGAAGTCGAGTAAAAAGACGGCTGTTTTCAGTCTTCTCCTCGTCACTTTCTTGACCATTCTTTCTTTGGTTCTTTCGCTTTATTCCGCAGGTGAAGGCGACATCCAGAAAGGTTTCGGCATCATCGGAAACGCTCTTGCGAATGGCGATCCTCTTTGGTTAGCCGTTATCGCTGGCCTCATGTTCCTTTCCTACTGCATTGAGGCTCTCATTATCCTTGTCTTCTGTCGTCTCTATACCAGGAAGTATTACTTCCACCAAGGCTTAGCCAATGCGATGATCGGCGCTTTCTATAACAACGTCACTCCTGGCGCGAGCGGTGGTCAGGTCATGCAGGTCTACACGATGAAGAAGCAGGGCATTGAAGTCTCGAACGCCGCATCCATCATGGTCATGTGGTTCATCCTTTACCAAACCGCCCTCATCATCTTCGACGTCTTCGCCCTTATCTTTGAGTGGAACGATATCTGGTCCATCAAATCCTTCAAGATCGAGAACTTCTCCCTCTTCGGATGGGATGGCACCATCACGATGCTTCCTCTCATCATCCTTGGCTTCGCGGTCAACGTCGCCGTCATCCTTTTGCTATTCTTAATGAGCTATTCCCACAAATTCCATAACTTCATCATGCACTATGGCATCGGCTTCTTAGCGAAGATCAAAATTCTCAAAAAACCTGACAAAACCCGTGAGAATTTAAGAATTCAGGTCGAAAACTTCAAGATTGAGCTTAGGCGTTTACAGGCCAACATCCCTGTCACCATCCTCATCGTTTTCCTCTTCCTTTGCATCCTTGCCATCAGGTTCTCAATCCCATACTTCTCCGGCTTAGCGCTTAACGCCTATGGCGCGAACGAAGGATTCAGATTCGACCGTCTTAATGACGCTTGCTTCAGAAGCGCTTTCCATCAGATGGTCTCAGGCCTCGTTCCACTTCCTGGCGGAGCAGGTATTTCGGAGATCGTCTACAACTCCATGTTCAACGGCTTCTTCGTTGAGACATACGCTGTCACGGATACTGGCTTATCGATCATCAGAACGCCATCCGCGAACGTTATGTCCACCCAGATCCTTTGGCGTATCGCGACCTTCTACTTCGTCCTCATCGCTTCCGGCATCGTTGCCGCTTTCTACCATTCAAGAGGCCAGGGCGAGCAAGTGCCGTACGCATCACGCCAGACATTCGTCGATCTCCAGCTGCAGACCTACGATCAGCGAAAGCTTTCTAGTGAAACGCTATACGAGACAAGGCAGCTAAGCCGCAAGAACATCAGGAAGACGATGAACGCCAATTCGCTTAACGACTATGGTCTTGTAACCGGTGACGACTACATCGGACCATATGAGCTATACAAAGATTCTTCAAAGAAGAAGAGCAAAAAGGCAGTGCCTTTGCCATCAGATGAGGATTAACGATGAGAGTAGCTATCTTCAGTGACACTTACCCACCAGAGATCAACGGCGTCGCCACAAGCACCCGTAATCTTTATCGCGCCTTCGTCTCCCATGGCCACAAGGTCAAAGTTTTCACCACGAACCCATATAGCAGTGAGCTTATCGAAGAAGGGGACATCGTCCGTATTCAGGGTATCGAGCTCAAGTTCCTTTATGACTACCGTATGGCGGGCTTCTATAACAGCAAAGCCATGAAGATCCTTCGCGAATTCAAACCTGATGTTATCCACATCCAGACGGATGCCGGCATCGGTCAGTTTGGTTTCATTGCCGCGACCAACTTAAGCGCCCCAACCGTCTATACCTACCATACTTCGTATGAGGACTACACCCATTACGTCTCTGGCAAGGTCTTTGACCGTGTCATCAAGAACATCGTCAGAAAGTATGTCCGTCATAAATCCAAGGAAGCGGATGAGTTCATCACCCCAAGCCAGAAGATCAAGGAATACATGCGTTTCATCAACGTCGATTCCTACATCAACGTCATTCCAACCGGTATTGATTTCGGCGCGTTCAAGAAAGAGAACGTCGACCAGGAAAGACT
>JAEEGJ010011217.1_pt1 | contig 22838 bp, 15 predicted proteins | sample 8958761 | NCBI WGS metagenome assembly JAEEGJ01 (sample SAMN16246546, study PRJNA631951) | gut metagenome | biome: gut microbiome; feature: rumen; material: RS-attached | host: Bos | place: Iran: Karaj | collected 2018-10 | reverse complement strand
GTTTATGATGACAGAATCTCATTCACTCTCCAAGCAAGAAATCTGTGACCGCCTGTGGCCCAAGAAACCCAATGCCAGCGATACGCTTTACACGCTTATCAAACGAGTGAAACCCATCTTAGAAGCCCATAGTAACCTGAAAATTGAGTCGGACAGAGGTAGAAGCTACGCACTGAAACTCAAATAGATAGGTCGTTGTCAGGCAAATGTCAGGCAAATGTCAGGTAAGAATTTCTGACACTCTTTTGATTCGGTAATACCTTTGCATCGAAAATCAAAAAAAATGTTCGATGCAAATGAAACAATTATTGTTATTTTTCGTTCTCCTTTGTCTTTGTCCTTTCCAGGCCTTTGCTCAGAATGAGGACAAGACTGTCGCTCTTGATGAAGTCATCGTCAACGCTCCCAAGGTCGTAAGCAAGGCTGACGGCCAGATGATTTATCCTACAGATGCCCAAAAGGATGCCTCAAACAATGGTTTTGGCCTCCTGCAGAAACTCTCGTTGCCCAACCTCCGTATTGATAATGTGGCACATTCTGTGACTGCAATTGATGGCCGAGGCGGTGTACAACTTAGAATCAATGGCATCATCGTCGGCAAAGAGGAAATGTTGGCACTTGACCCCAAACTCATCAGCAAGATTGACTTCGTTGATAATCCTGGTGTGCGTTATGGGGAAGACGTGGCCTACGTAATCAACATCATCACCAAGCGCGATGACTCCGGTTATACGTTAGGCACTGACGTCACGCCCACACTCACTTCTTGGCAAGGTGATGGAACGGTGTATGGTAAATGGAACCATAAGAAAAGTGAGTTTACTCTTTCCTACAATTTTAGCGGTCATCAATTGAAAGGAACAAAGGCAACTGAGTTGGCAAAATATACCCTGAATAATGATGACATCTATGCTATAGAGCGTGATGATGTAAAGACGCTCAGAAAAGCCCGCAGCCATGACGTGAAGCTGACCTACAATCTGGCAGATTCCACAGCATACGTCTTTCAGGCATCCTTGAGTGAGAGTCTGAATAAAACTCCAGGCAATTATTCGGTCAAAGACATCATTGATGGCACAAACCGATATCGATCAACCAACAAAGAGAGCGGCAAGTCCAACTCACCTGTCCTCGACTTGTACTTCTTCCGCCAACTCACTCCGCGTCAGTCAGTCACGGCAAATGCTGTTGGCACATACATAGCCACCAAGAGCAGCAATTACTACGATGAGGGAGCTCCTTATCAATATGATGTAAATGGCAAGACCGTCTCTGCTTTATCTGAAATAATCTACGAAAACCGACTGAACCCATTCACGTTATCTGCTGGTGTGAACTATCGCTATAAATACACAAATAATGATTATACGGGCGATGCCTTTGCCCTGACAGAGTTGAATCAGAATAGTGTCTATGCGTTCAGCGAGATAAAAGGTTGGCTCAAGGGTTTACGCTATTCTCTTGGTTTGGGAACAAGCTACATCCACTACAATCAAAATGAGCACAACTATGACTTCTGGACATTCCGCCCCAAGGCGACGCTGGCTTATGATATCATGAATGGGATGCAACTAAACTACACCTTTGAGATGAAAGACCGTGCTTCGCGCATTGCCATGATCAGCGATGCAACAATTCAGACAAACAGCATGGAATATATTGTGGGTAACCCCAGCCTCAAGCCGTCCCGTGACACAGAACATACATTGCGTCTGTCGTATAACGATGAACGCTGGAGTGCATTTGCCGAAGGGTTCTACCGCCATTGCAATAAACCCAACATGGCACTTTACGAGCGTACTACTGATGATAAATTCATCTATACACAGATCAATCAGAAAGCCATTAATGTATTGCATACAATGGCTTACGGAAGTTATTGGATGGCTCCCGAGAAACTACAAATTAATGCATACGGAGGAATGATGCGTTGCTTCAACTATGGCTATGACTATACTCATTGCTACACATCGTGGTTCTGTTCAGCAGGTATCACGGCATATCTCGGAAAATTCACTTTACTGGTTTACGCGGACAATGGCTTTCGATTCTTAGAGGGAGAGACAAAAGCATATAACGGAGCTAATACAATTTTACAATGCTCTTACAACTATGGGGATTGGCAATTCTCACTCACATGGTCCAATCCTTTCATCAATAGCTACAAATCTACAGAGAGCGAGATCCTGAACCGCAATCTTTACAAGCACATGGTGTACTACAGTAGAGATAGTGGCAACAGTCTGTCACTTAACATTTCATGGCGATTGAGCAAAGGCCGGGAGCATCAGTCGGCAGATAAAACCATCAATCTAAGTGATACTGATAATGGAATCATAACCCGATGAGGGGAAGAAATAGCGCGTTTCACGAAAGAAAATTATGCGGCCTTGTCTTTTAAGAGCTAAATCGGTTGGATTGCCTTTGTGGTATATCTAACCGATTTCTTATGATACTCACCATCAACGAGCAGCAGAATTCTGATTAAGAAAAAATCTCAAGACGGGACCCAGCACCGTTTTGTACTGCAAAAACAGTCGAATGGTTCGACCATTTTTGCAGTAACGATACTTACTTTCAGGAAGACGAATCACCGTACTTTTAGGCAATTGGTTTTACTGAATCATTCCGGTATATGGAACGAGATGCCGTCATTACCAGGTTCATCAATGTGGATCTTTTCAGTGGTGGATGATACCCTCAGATTTTTCAATGTGGAAGGGTCAAGATCTTCACACAGTTCTGGAAACATAGTGCGGATGAAGTTGATGCAGGTTTCCACGTTATAGGGCTTGCCCTTGCCGAGTCCCAATCTTACGACAATGTTCCATATCAGGTGACGGACATCGAAACTGGTCAACGTGCCTTTGAGCCCCTTCCACGGCTTCGGCAGATAGCCTGGATTGACGGCGAAGGACATGATTTCGCTACAAAAGCTGTCCATTTCCTCCTGCTTGATGAAAGGAGCCATGATATAATGCAGATAGGCGGCTATAATGTCAAGCTGCTCCTTCTTTTGTGATGCAACGTTGTGGTAGTAGTCATCACATCCTTTCCTGTAGAGGACATAATGATTGTTCCCCGTTTTGTTCACCTCGGCCTCTTCAACAATCTTCTCAATTGATTCTTGGGAATCCATCTCTGTGTTCGCCAATGTCGGCTCTATCGGCACATAAACGATAGGACTGTCTTGAAGCAAACCGTCAGCCTTGGAGGATTGGAATGAATCATATACCCGCGATGGAGCGTCGAGGAAACACCACACGACATATTCCAGCAGGCCACAAAAGCCTATCAACGAGACAATGAATATGGTTGTATCATGTGAAAAGATGCAGCTGATGATCCTGGCTGGGATGATAGCGATGAACAATACGGCAATACCAAGCAAAACATGCAGCGTCGCCTTGAAGGACATTTTGAAGTGCATTGTTGTATTTGCACTCTCTCGAATCAGAATTGTTTTCATCTCCTTGGTCTTTTTCGTAATATTGTTATTGTTATCGAATGTCTATTTGTTACCGTATGTTTGCGATAGTTTCTCGTCAGTACACATGCGGTCAAAAACGTATCGCGATATTACTCTGATTCTTATCTATTGTTGACTATTGTCCCAATTATCCGACTCATTTTCGCACTATCTGGCCATTTGGTTCTATTTATCCACTCAAACAGAACCAACATCTTATCTCCAAAATGCGAATAAAGGGAAAGAAAAAGGGAGAAGCAATGCCCCTCCCGATATTGTGTATCGAGAATAACGCTGACAACTATTCGCTAAGAATTTTATTATGCATTCTTATAATAATGCCCCTATAGAATAAACCCACAAATAGGTAAATAATACTATGACGTGATTATATAGTGCAGAGTTATTGGCCTTCCACCAATCTCTTTTTTATCTCTGCTACTTTGCAGAAATAATTACTTTTTTCAAGAGGATTACCGGTTGGGCTTTCATTAAAATTCCGTACCATACAGACTGTACAATAGTCTCGTTGTTGACAGCCTTCGCATACTTTGAAATCCTTCCGTTTGAGGTTGCGAAGGTATGTCACTTTGTTAGAGTGATACCAAATATCAGCGAGAGAATTTTCATTTAGATTACCTAATATATACCCTTGCCAACCTGCACATGGAAATACGTTTCCATTCTGAGCCACGCAGATAGATGAATTACAAACACTACAGATATAGTCATCTTGTGTTTTATTCCGATTCTCTGTAGCCTCACGAATTAATTCACTCTTATAGTTTGCATTAATTGTAAGTTCATCAATAATAACTTGTTCAACTTCTTCTTCACTCAGTCGACAATGCAGATTCTCAACACCACCATTATACTGCCCAATCAGTGTATAGTCATATCCAACAGAAATATTATATTGGATGGCCCATTCTTTAATGGTCTTGTAGCTGTCAAGATTGGTTTTCATAATAGGGCAACTTATCTGAACTGGTATACCATGTTTAACAAGATTGATGACACCATTCGTGGTTTTTTGAAGACTATCTTTAGAACCGGTTATTGAATCATGAATCTCTGACTTCATTGAATAGATTGATGTCTGAACACCAAGCAGTGGATTTCGTCTCATCTCATCAATCATGTCATTATTAAGTAGCGTAAGATTTGACAAGACATTGACTGACATGTCATACTCTCTACATTTTTTAAGGAATGGGATAAAATCCTGGTGCAACATTGGTTCACCACCGCTTATAGTCACATGCTGTATTTTCAAGTCTTGACACTGATCCATTAAGTCATAGAACATCTCTGCAGCCATTACTTGATTTTTGTATTCATGTGGGATATAGCAATGGATACACCGTTCATTACACTTACTCACGATTTCAATATGAACACTAACAGGAAAAGGTTTATCACCGAATTTCTTTTCAAAAAAAGCCTGGGTCGAACTTAATGAATTATCAGATACAGATGTGTCGTCTGCTTCGCGAAGGATTGAACAGCATGACTTTGCTCTGCATTCGTCTGCAGATTCACCCATTATAATAAAACCAGCCTCTGATAGAGTTTGTAGAAAAGATTCGATATCAAATTTCAACTGCTTTTCATTGGCATTGACAAACCTTTTCATCACTCTGTTCAATATTTCAACCAAAGGACGAGGAGATTTTTCTAGACATGACAATATAACTGCTCCACTTTCAGACACGATTCTATCACCCAACACATAAGATGTGTTAGTGAAATGGTAACCAAAGTTTCGATTATCGGTAATATAACCAAAATCACCGTAATTGCGGAAGATTACATTGGGATTAATTTGATAGTATTTCATTTGAAAAAATAAAGTCAGACGACACTATTAGCGTATCGTCTGACAACTTTTAGCGTCCACCGGGTTTGGGTGGATTGCATGGTCTGCCACAAGGTCTCCTGTTAGGACGACAATCAGCCATCGTAACAGAACTTTGGGCCAGCAATGTTGGACTTTGATAATTAAGCATTTGTCCGATTTTTAGGCCACAAGGGCAATTAATACATACCCCTAAAAGGGGCTTAATAAACACTTGCCATTTCTCTTTTGAGAAAAGATAATGGTTCTATTTATTATTGTAACAAATATCATGCCAATAATAAATCGTATCACACGTCTGACAAACTGATTGGCGAGGGTGTCATTTTGGCATTACTATTAAACCTTTCTGTAATAACTATCGATAGTCTTCATTCGTGATAAATAATCTTGCAAAAAACCATAACCACTCTCATAATCAAATTCTATGAGCTATCCTGTCGTTTTCTTTTGTTCTTAAAAATTTGTTACTTCATCAATAATGGACTATAAGCCGTTTTGTGTGTTCTGTCTTTTACTCGAAAAGTCTGAACTTGTTTCAATGTGATGCGGTTGACGGACTCGCGCTTGGAATCGTCAGCCATGGTCGCATAGATCTGCGTGGTCGAGACATTCTTGTGTCCCAGCATGTGCTGGACGGTATAGACACTGGTGCCTGCATCCACCTGTAATGAGCCGAAAGTATGACGGCTGCAATGGAACGAGATCTTTTTCGTGATGCCAGCCGCTTTCAGCCAGTTCTTTAGCGGTGTCTGCGTCATCTTGTCGGTGAAACCCTCAAAGACCTTGCCCGTTCCGCTGCCTCCAATCAGTTCCAAAGCCTCGTCACTGATGGGGTTGTTCACCAGCTCCTTGGTCTTCTGCATCCGTAGAGTGACATACATGCCGCCGTCACCGTAGGGCTGTATGTGTGTCCATTCAAGCTGTTTGATATCGCTTTTCCTCAGTCCAGTAAGACAGGCGAAAAGGAAGGCTGTCTTTAAAACCGAGTATTCGCATGGAGTGTTCGCCAACCTGACAAGTTCCTGTCGTGACAAGTGCTCCTTGACTGTTGGGATAGTGTCGATGCGCTCTAAAAAACCGTTAGGGTTCTCCATGATCTTATGTTCCCTGTAGGCGGTATGAAGGACTGCCCTGAATGTTGACCAATATCCTGCGATGGAATTGATGTGCAGCCTGTGTTCTGTGTGGATGGTCTGCGGTGCGGTCATCAGGTACTCACGGAATCTGTTGCAAAGTTCGACGTTGATTTCCTCAAATGTGCATTTGCCGATGCAGAAGCGGTTGAAATGCTTATAGACATGCTGCCATTTGCAGTTCTTCTTGTCGGCCTTCATCTTGAAGTAAGCAAGAAAGTCTCCTTTCATCTTCTCCTTGTCAAAAAAGTCATAGCGTTCGTTGACGATGGACTCGAAGCGGCGGCAGCGCAAAGCCTCGGCTTTCTCGCGCATGCGGTCGTTATAATCCCTTTCTCTCTGATTCTTAGGCTTGGCGTAGATGTAGATGCCGAGGGATTCATGGCGCATGACCTTCATTGTGCTCTCGTCCCTGTAGCCAGGGTAATAGTCCAAATAGAAGGACAGCTGTTCTCCACCTTTGATTTTCCGTGTGCGGAGGGTCACGGTCTTACAAATGTTGCTCATAGTACTTTACTTTATTATATGTTATACATTGATTCGTTATCGGTTGCTATGATTGATGATGGCTGTTGCCACTTTTCAGGCGCAAAATAGTGGAATGATGTGCGCGTGGCGATAATCATTTGTCGTAACTTGTGGATCATTGCGTAAAAACTTCATTTTCGGCTATTATCTATGAATTTTGCCAAATTTGATGTACTCACAGTATCTTGTATGAGCCGAACTGCGCCAGTCGGTCTGCCATCACTTTATCAAACTCCTCCTTAACAATCAGGTTATTCCGACCCACTTTTACTCTGGTGATGTTGTTCTTCTTCACGATAACACCTACGTTGGCTTTGGAAATGCCGTATTTCTCTGTCAATTCCGCGGATGTGCAGTAGCGGTCATCGGAAATGAGGTCGGTGCGGCGAAGCTTGTCAAAATGGCTTTGGGAGTAGTAAGTGCGCCCGTATTCCCGCTTGCTTGGTATCTTGTGGTTATGCGCAAATGAGCGAACAGCATTGAGTTTTATGCCGTAACGCTCGGCAACCTCTTGGGAAGAAAGCCAGTCAATGATTGCATCAATGTCGGGGGAATTGGCAAAAATGGCATCAACGTGTTGTTTGCTGTAATAGTTGCGCCCTGCGATTCGGCACACAGGTATCTGGTGTCGTTTGGCAGTGGTGTATAGCCATGACCGTTTGACCTTGTAGATCTGCATTACCTCTTCACCGGAATAGTATTCAATGATTTCATCTGTGGGCTGCACATTCTTGCCGTCCTTCTTGGTTGATGTTCTTTGTGTCTTTGGAATGTTCATCTTAGGCTTTGAACAGGGGATGACACGATTATAGGGATTGTCCTCAAACATCTTTTCGATGTCGCTCCTGCGGACGAGAGCCATTCGGCTGCTCAGTCTTGAGGCAGGCAGTTTCCCCTGTTCGACGAGTTTATAGACATACTGACGGGAGCAGCCTAACAGTATGGCTGCTTTGGAAAAGGTTAGGTACTCTTGCTGTTGGAGTTCCATAACGGGCTCAACGGCACGGAGGAAGTCTCGCTGACGTTTCTTCCTGGCTTCCTTTGATTGCTCTGCACATTCTTCCGAGCAAAACTTCTGCATTCCGTTTTTTGTGGTGAAAACCTTGCCACAATGTGCGCATTTTCTGGTCTTTGACATACTTGCGATATTTATTGGTTCAACATGTTCTTTGCTGTATGTCTCTGCAGGGTCATCACAAGTAAACCCTCGACTCCCTTTGTCTCCTTTTGCCACGATGTTGATTCTCTCAAAACGTGTCAGGAATCTGTCATCTGTCGTAACCTGTCAGAAACCCTTGTCAACTCCTTTCACGATGTGGCAAAAATAATGCTCCGTAAATTCCCTGCGGTAGAAATACGTGGCAAAAATATAGGGAATTTCCGAAGCAACCAAAAACAGATCTTGAAGTGTTAAAATCTAAAAGTGATTGATATTCAATAATATATGAATGATTGATTTGTGTTATTCATGGTTAGTAATAGACCTCTAAATACAGTACCAGAAAGCGCTGCTACCAATTGTGATGACAGAATTGGGGATAGTAACTCTAGTCAACTCGCTACAGTTTTCGAAAGCACTGAAAGAGATTGTCTTGACAGAATTCGGAATGATTATGTTGGTAAGAGCAATGCAATCTGTGAATAAATTATTGCTGATTTCCTGTACAGAGTTAGAGATTACTATACTTGCCAGATTAGAGCATCCTCTAAATGCACACTTGCCGATTGACGTGACGGAATTTGGAATGTTCACACTAGCTAATTTCGTGCAATTAGCGAATGTGGAATCACCTATGATTTCGACAGAACTGCTAATGCTGACGCTAGACAGTTCTGAGCATCCTGAAAAAGCCCTTTTGCCAATAGAATAAACGGAGTTTGGTATATTGATTTCTTCAATCTTGGATCCTGCAACAAAAGAAACCGGTATTACTTTTACATTCTGACCAATAGTCACATTCTCTAGATTTGCCGTGAACATATTAACGTTAGAACTACAGTTATATGCATTCCAAGTTAAACTCTTCAGACTAGTGCAATTTTTAAATGCTTCGTTGTCTATTTGTGTGACAGAATTACCGATGGTCACGCTTGATAGTGAACTACAATTACGAAATGCTGCAAAACTGATTGTCGTTACCGAGTTAGGGATTTCAACAGTAGAAAGTGATGAACAGCCTTCAAACACCCTGTCACCAATAATCGTCATAGAAGTACTAATCTTGAGGTTTATCAGCCCACTACAATAACGGAAAGCTAAACTTCTGATGGACGTAACATTATTTGGTATTATTAGATCTGTCAATCCTCTGCAGCTATAAAATGCATGGTCGCTGATAGTAGTTACAGCGTTACCGATGGTTAAACTCTTCATCTGGTTACATTCGGAAAATGCATAACTGCCTACAGTCGTAATAGAGTCACCAATTATTACGCTGGTCACTCCAGTACAGTTATAGAATGCCCTATCTTCTATGGAGGTTACGGAATATGTTTTGCCATTGTATGTAACAGTTTCTGGTATCACCACATCTCCTGAATATTCATTGGAATACTGGTTGTAACTTGTACCACAATAGGTCACATAAGCCTCATCGCCATTTATTTTGTAATAGATACCATCGACCATAAAGTCATGGGCGCTCACAACTTGTAAAAGTAATAAGAAGAGTGCTATAAAAAATGATTTCTTCATAACGCTATCGATTTAAAATATGGTGTATTGTCATTTGAAGCGCAAAGATAATGATTATCTTCTAAAACTTTTCTATAAAATGCCATCTTTAGACGGTTGTGGTGGGAGTGAAATAGCACTAATTTTGCAGTCGAAACCCAACTTAGATGGAATAAAGGGGTTCTGCACGAAATTCGTCTGCCGAACGTGTACACAATTCCCGGCAGTCCTTACGAATAGCTAATCCCTCCATCTACTTAATTGACAAGGGCTGTGTGCTGCACGAATCTGGCTATAATGTCCATTGTAAATCCACTGGTCTATGGTGAGCGCCCCTGTACGATCTCTCATGCAGCCTTGTCAACGGTTTCTTCTAAAGACGATAGATTATGGACATAGCATCATCAATAACTAAACTCAGGACCAGTAGGCTTTATACGAGAAAAGCGCTGGCAGAAAAGGCTGGTATTAATCTCCGGCACCTTATCGCTGTAGAGGACGGAAGGGAATCGGCTACACAACAGGATATAGAAGCAATCAGCCGAGCCTTTCATGTTAAACCGGAAGAATGGTTAAAGTGAGATGGAAGGCTATGTGATAACGACCCATTTGATAGCTAACCCCAAGATCACTTTCTACTACAAGGGAACAGCTGATGAGGAAGGTGTATCTTTCGCCATGAATACTATAGTGGGGTTTGATATCTCAGATGCGATGATCTTTCACGATAAAGAAGATGCTGCTCGGTTATGTGAGAAGTTGAACCAGGATGAAGGTAGTTTACTCAAGTATGGCTTTGAGGGGTTCGTTGTTGAAAAAACGGAGTAAACTGTTACAGCAAAACGGACTATGCTGCTACAGTTATGATGTTTTTGGGGACTGAGTGAACGGCTATGCAACAGAAAGAGCAACTAATGAGACTTTCTAGAAAAATTAGCAATCTCCTGTTCATAATCAATGTATTTGGCATTATCTAAATCTAAAGGTGGCGTTGTTAACAGCCTAAAACTGTTAACACCAACTATTCGCCCGTCTTCACGAACATATTTATCAATTTTTTCCCCTTGTTCTGTGAGCAAATCCTCTGGTCTAATGTCTTTGAATGTGAAGATAACTGGTTTCGGCTCTTCAGAGGCAATTCGATTCATTACTTGATAAAAATCTTCAATTGCTTTATTTTGAGAATCATCTAACATTCCCATAAGTTTAGCTGCTCTTAGAAAGTTATATGTATGTCGAGCGAGTTCTCCTCCAACGAAAGAATCTTTGGCATAAATACAAGCTTGTAACCAGCTAGAAGTGACGTAAAAATGTTCATACTGATAATCGCCACATCCCTGTCCACTTAATTCGATTTCAGCAAGAGACTGCTGGAAATCGGGCAAAATTGTTGGGTTTGCTTCCAAAGAATCAGCGAGAAATGCTTTAGCAACTTCTTCCTCCGGTTTTAAAAAGAATTGGTGGAATTTCGGTAGAAAGAAGTTAATCATGTTAATACAAATTGTTTTGTAGCCCTGCCGAATATTATCTGGCAGAGTGACAAACCTCGCATCCGTTCCGTGATATAGAATTGGGACCTTTATCATAATCAATTATCTTTTATTAAACCAAATCAGATGTTGATGTGGGAATGACCTTTATCTCTTTTTAAGGCTTAAAACCTCTTGCCTTCATATTTTCAAGTCCATAGTAGAAGCTCCATTTCATCTTAAACGACATTTCAATCTCACCACGGACGACTTTGTCAAGATAGTCATAGACATGATCCTTTAGAACGTGATGCGTCTTATCCCAGTCTCTCATCTTACGGAGCATTTTGTCTGTCATTAGAAGATTCAGTTCTCTATTAGTGATTTTCTTCTTTGAGGGAATTTGCACTACTTGTTCTGCCTCCTCTTTTGCAAAAGCATCTGCTTCGTAAAGTAGGTCCACATTATTTTTCGCCAAAATATCAATGATTCGTGAACCACCTTCAAGTTCACTATTACCAAAGACTTCCTTCTTGTTTATCTTTCTAGCTATCTCGTAGCAAAGATTCTGCTGCATTATATTAAGGTACTCAGATTCTTTACCCCATATAGCAATACGCTCCCATATTTCTACAGGAATGTTGGAAATCATAATCCGGCTCTCTTCAGCAAGAATACGTTCCTGCTCCTCTCTTGTTTTAGAAATTCGTTTAGGAGGGTTGTTGGGATTGATAAGATCACACTTAATGTCCTTCAGGTTATATCTCCATGTGTGCTTTTTTACATCCTCCCACAAAGTTTTCTTTTTAGCCAATTCCTCATATCGTGCTACACCCTCATACGAAGTAATATAATCATTAATTTGCTTCATCAGGTCATACATGAAGTCAGACAATTCCGTAGAAACCTCCTGACGCAACCAAATCTTATATAAATCAATATTCCCATTTGTAATATGACATAGCAATGCAATTGCATATGGAACTACGGTTCTCTTTATGTCACCTATCGGATCCCCGTGCTGTTTAGTTCCATATCTCTTGTCTGCTTCTTTAAAGAGAATGGCTTTTGCAATTAAATCCTCAAAATAGATATTATCTATTTCTGAGAGTTTTGGCAGATTATGCTTCTTGAATGCGTCATAGTTTTTCTCGTTTCCCAAGCAGACTGTATGCGGACCGAGGTAGTCATCACATTCCACTCCACTCACTGTGACTTTGAAATGCTTTTCCCCGTAGCAGTTCTCATACTTAGCCAAATCATATTTAGTAAACACTTGTTCTTTGGGATACTTCATATCAAATTGGGATTCTGCCTGACGAGTACAGCCTTCTTTGATACGGAAATTCTTATATTGTCCTCTTACCCTCTCGAAGAACCAAAACGAACTTGTTGGACGAGTCGAACTAGGTTCAGTCATCGTGCATCGTGATATGGATTCCAAGCGGATAAGCTCTTCCCAATTGGCTGAAAAATCAGACTCATTTACTTTGTTTTGAGTATTGGCGAATCTTGATATCTTTGATACAATTTCATCGTAGCGAGATTCATTCTTGATAATTGAGAACTTCACTTGAACTAAAACACGAGTTAAATCGATGTCTTTTTTTGTATCCTTTACATGGTACAAAGAAGCGGTTGTCTGGCCTCCGTTCACAATTTGTAAACCTTTGATAGACTTTATATATTTGCCCGTCCTGTCAAGTTCAATACTACTAGCCGTTGCCGCTATACCGTTATTATAGGCTAGAAACATTTCAGGTTCCCTTTCAATTGTGTCCTTTATGCCCGTATTGATTTTGCCCGTAAACTGAAGAAACTGCCTCACATTATTCTCCATCAAACGTACTTTATATGTTCCATACAAGTCTGCAAGGCAGGAACCTGGGATTATCGCAATATATGCTTGGTACAGGTCATTGTCCTCTGCACCGGTTATGCACGGGACCTTATAACCGAGGCTTTCAAAGTCAACAAAAATGGGCTGCTTTTGTTCTTCCGATATCTCTTTTAGTCTAACTAAATCGAAAACCCCACACTCCAAAGGCAGTCCCTCTAATTCCTTTTCAGACCTAATGTTTTCGGGACAAACCGCATTAGTAAGAACGTAAATCTTTATTTTCTGAACATTATCTTTAAAATCCTCGTCCTTACCCAATACATGAGCACATCCGACAATCTCAGCAGAATCCGTCAATCTATTGACATAATCTTCTTGAGTTGCCTTAATGTAGAAATTCGAAACCAACTTTACTGCTTCACGAACTTCTCGTTCACTCACGGTGGGAACAGATTTCTGGGCTTTATAGATTGTCACAAAGAGGCTGACCGTTGAATAGTCGTCACTGAAAGAGAAGGCATTGATACGATGTTGTTTTCGGCCGGGGTTTGTTTCTTCGTCATAAGCAACTATGACGTTATCTTCTTCTCCACAGGCTTTGAGTAAGTCAATGGCATACCGGGTAAACAGTTGAGTCTTATTGCCGCCATTTTCCAATGTCAGCATCCTTGTTTCTATCTCCAGTTTCAGTGATTTAAAGTATTCTTCAATTGCATTCATGACTATTACCATTTTTTAGTCATCAGAATAATCGTTGTCGTTTTCCTCCTCAAAAGCTTCTTCAGTTGCAGCAAATTCATTAATGAGATTAGCTGTATACTGAACGCCTTCAAATGAAGTATTCGTGTGAGGGAATGAAATAGCGAAGCCAATGAAGGGTTCATCATCGTGTTTATGTTCTAGTGTTCCCTTTTTTATTTCGCCATTCTCAATAACATTAGCATAGTATGGATCTAAAGTATATATCAATAGAACAGGATTCTTTACATTTCTGTATTCCTCTCGAACAATAGCCTGACTTGGGAATTTCTCCTTCCATTCTTCTCCAGCGGCTTCCTTGATTTCTTTGGTTCTAGTTAGAGCTGAGGACAAAGTCTGCTCGTCCAAGTCGATCAGTTCGTCCCAACGTCCGATAATATGGCCATTACGGATGCAATAGCTTCGATCATCAGTGTCGTTAGCTCTTGTACGTTTTGAGCAACCTACTCTTATCCCATTAGAATAAACCCACTCTGCCGTTGGTCCACTCGTCTTGTTAATGAGTACGACACTCCATTCAGTAAGTTCATCATAACCGTTCAGCTTCTCTATATACTGCTGGATAATGCTCAGGTCAGCCGTTTTGTGATCCGGGTCAATAGTAAATTGGTTGATAAAGCTTGATATTATGTATGGGCTGACTTTAGTCCACACATAATGCCCTTCTTTCTGTGTATATGATGACGAAAGTTTCTTTAGCAACTCATCTGTATAAACCAAGTTGAGGTGTTTCGTTTTCTTGTTATTGCACAGCCCATAGGTTTCCAATAATCTACTGGCCCAAGAAACATTAATATGATCAACATATCGCATTTTATTTGCTGCAGTGATCTGTAGGCATCCAGGATGGGAACGAACTTTCAGTTTATATCTATCTGGAGTACTCCCGATATCACACAGGTAGATGAATTCCTTTCTTAGCTCTTCACTTGCAGTTGTGATATGCCTGAACCACTCATTGAGTTCACTGCTGGTGTAAAGCCGGCACAAGTCTGCATATCCGGGCCTGTAACCGAACCATCGACCCATCTGCATTAAGGTGTCATACATCTTGCTGGCTCGGAGGAAATAGCTTACAGATAACCCCTCTAAGGTCAATCCTCGACTAAGTTTATCACCGCCAATTACAATAGCCGAAATTCCGTTAGCCTTATTCTCATAGTAAGAAAGGATGTCTGCACTAGTTCCATTAATTGATTTGATCTCAATCTTTTTAACAGCTTTTCTTAAGCACGGAAGCACCTCCATCCAAGGGATGTGTCTAATTTCAGGATCCTTATAACTTGATTCAAGAACTTTCTCAGTTATTGTCTTATAGCTGAGATAACCATTAGCGTCTTCTTCATAGAGGCGACGGAAACTCTCTTCCATATCCTTGTCGCCGTAAATGAGCTCTTCCTTGTAATAGTTAAAGAGTTTCTCTACAAGTTCTTTTATATGGTTCTGCCAAACCTGGAAACGACTCACGTGTATCAACATTGAGTTATGTTCATGCACTTGACCACGAGCCCATCTCACTGCACATGTTAATATGAAGCACTTGATAGCTTCTTTTAAAGAATCCGGCACATCATGTTCAGTTGGCTTGGGGTCATCTTTTTTGTGCTTTGTAGGCACAAAAGATTCGTAGTCGCCAATCTTACGGACTATTGGTAGAACTGTTTCGTCATCGTCTTCACCATCTATTCCAAAAACACGCTGGGGCCCAATATAATTAGGCGGTGTCGGCAGATTGATAATGAAGTCCCGAGGGAACAGATCATCGTCTTGGAGAGGGATGAATATATTGGCGAATGGCGTGGCTGTATAACCGACATAGCCCACCTTCTGGAATTTGCTGAGTATTTTACGGATACAGTCATTGATAGCGGAAGGGTCGCCATCCTTCTTGGTATTGATACTGGCATTATCAGCCTCGTCATCAATAATGAGTATAGACTTCGTAGAGCACTGGTCTTCAGGGGCAATCTTAGAAGTCAGCCAGTTATATAGATTGGTAAGTACACTCTTGTTCTTCTTTACGACCAGCAGTATCGGTTCATTCGTGTTAAAATTAAAACCTTGTCCTTCAGCAATCCGTTTGTTAAAGTCACCTTTCTCAAAACTCGAAGTAAAAGAATGAGCTACTGGATGATCATGAGGCGTAGGGAGTTTGCCGACACCCATGTTACTTTCGCTATGAAGATTGTAAGCTCTTTCATATTGGGTGTCAAAACCTAAGAAGCCTTCATCGAGACGAAGCTGGGTTTGACTCCGTAGATTGTTATGCATACCGGCAAGAACAACGATGAAATTAAAACCCGCATCAGCTGCTTTACATATCAAACCTGTATAGTTACTGGTTTTTCCAGACTGCACTTGGCCTACGACCATGCCCTTCTTATGTAAAACCACACCTTTTTGGTTTGGATCAAATAGTTTATCCAAAATCGTATCTGTCAGCCCCTCAAGTTCATTGACTACAGCTTTGGGGAACATTTTCACTTCTTCGAGATACATTTTGTAATCTTCCCAGAAATGCCAATTAGTTCTTTCCTCTGCCTTAAATGATTTTATCCATGGCATACGGCGCTCTTTCCCTTCCAAAATGCGGGCATGATCCATAGTTGCATGGAACATCTCAATCAGTTTTTCCTTCAAGACGTTAAGGTTAACTGATTGTAAACCGCCACCCAGTTGAAGCATCTTTATTTGATTAACTGCTTCATTTATATCGTCTTCTGTGATATTATTGCTATCCAACAGAAGAGCTCGGGTCATTTTTAATGCTGATTCCAGTTCGTTAATCATGAAGTTCATCAATTAAATCTTGATATATGTGAAATGGTGCTGTCTGTTTTAAGTCTTCCTTTACCTTTTCTTCGGGAGTGCCGTCTTTACGTTTGGCCTTATATAGTCGTTCAGCCATTATACGTAGTCCCTTCATCAAAGCTTCACTTGCAGGAGCTTCGTACTCCTCTTTATTTTCAGATTCCTTGATATAGATAGACTTTGACGGAATGGATTCCTCCACAAAAGTCAAGAGCAAGTCAATGGCTTTTGAAGCATCCACTTTTGCCATCTCCTTCAATGAAACGACAAAAGCGTGTTTACGATTCACCACAAAACTGATATGATTCCCCACCTTTTTCTCATTCCAGATCTCTTGGAATTTGCGTCCGGCTCTATGCTGAATGATGCGTCCTTTATGTCTGAACACCTCTACGCCCAAAGCTCTGACCTTCTTTGCATAGCTTCTAAGAAACTCCTTACAGGAAGCAGGAGGGATAGCAGTGGATTTCTTAATGTCTATCTGCCATTGGGTATCAAGGGTGTTCGGCAAGTCAATCAATATTCGGACGAGTTTGTAATGCTCTTCCTTCCTAAAAAGTCCCAACCAATCCCCAGCCAATAACATTCGCTTTCCTCGATAGACATAGAATCCCTGCATGGCGGGATAACCATATACTCCTTCGGCAGCTTTATATGCAGCTTCACTTGAGAATTCGTCCTTATGGGGCAAGACATAGCCTTTAATATTGACTATCTCATCTCCAAAACTGACATCGTCAATAGCACATGATTGGGTCTTATCTTCAGTTAAGCAGAATGGATCCCATGGCTCAATTTCATCTTCTCCCCAGAATATCTTGACGTCACCATCTTCTAAGAATCGATGAAAGACCATAGCGATATGCTTCCTTACAACTGAAAGGGCATCTGAGAACTTTTGCCTTGCATTCTCGTCTTCAGGCTCAGTCCCTTCAGCAATTAATCGATCAAGTTCTGTCCAGATTACTGCTGTTCCCGATTTTATGTCATCGAGTACATGAATATATTCTTTAGGAGCCCATTGCAGTACCTCCCATTTATTGACCTTCCCCACATAATCCAAATCCCAGGTCCAAGCAGCGGGTTTGCAGCCTTTCCTCTTACTAAGCAATGTTAGTTTCCTGCATTGACTGAACGAAGCTGTCTTCAAGCCTAATCCAAATCGTCCCAAGTCTATGCTATCACGATCCTCTAATGGATTCTTGCTACCAGGCCGCATAGCTTGGATACATTCGTCACTATTCATACCGTGCCCGTCGTCCTTTATGCAGAGGCTGGAATTGTCTCCATCCCAAGTCCTGGTAATCCAAACATTCTTGGCGCCAGCGGTAATGCTGTTGTCAATAATGTCTGCTACTGCCGTTTCCAATGTGTAACCAATAGCCCGAAACGTCTCAATCATAGAGTCCGCTTTAGGTGTTGCTTCGGCTTTGGATATTTTGTTATAGTCAATCTTCATTAGTGCATGGAGTGGTATTAATCCGATTGATTATTAAGTGTGATAACCATTAATTCACGAGACTCTATAATGCTTCGGAAGACTCTCTTGCTTTTTCCGAACCATTCTAATAAAACCAGATAAATCACTGATTTCCTCTTGGTATTCCTTAGGGAAGCTGGTAACGTAATCGTAAGGAACTACCAACGTCAAATGTGAATCATGCATCTCTCGAAGTTGATTTTTGGATATGCCTTGTTGAAGAGTGAACAGATATTTTACGTCCACACGATCAGCTTCTGTAAGAACTTGCCTCCAACGGTCCTTACATGTTGTCTTTGCACCTAGTACTATGAGGTCCTCGGCAGGGAACAATAAATTATGATAGCATTCGGCATTTGGAAAAAGAAAATCAGGTTTCTTGTTATCTTCAGTTATGGCTTGTTCTTCAAAAACCAGTTCGTTGTGAGTGAAAATACAAGCGAGGTGATGTTCTAATGACTTACCCGCACGCGATTTGCGACGATTGAGAACTTCATTTGCCATCTTTACAAAATCATCTAAAGTTTGAAATGGTTTAGAGAGAACATTCGCATATACTTTTTCCTCCATACACTTGAACAAGTCATATTCAGTATCTAACCAATGTAGAAGAATCTCATCAGGTTGGGATTTTAGAGCATCGACATCCACTCTGAAAGCCTCGTTAAAACAATCCCTTGCACCAAGCGCCATCTGACGCGTATCAGGGAAGGAGTTAAAACGACTAGCGAATTCCTGTAAAAGTTTCGCAATTTTTACATCAGGTTTCACAATACCCGCAACATCTATAAGTTGATTTGTCTCACCGGGTGCAAGATTAAACGTGGCAAAGAATTCATCGATGTCCTCATCGCTACTAAGTACATAGCCCGCATAGTCTTCCTCAGTGAATTTTGCAAGTATAAGCAAATCACCTACGTTATCGTCTTGCAAAAATGGGAAATTGCGACCGAAGCGAGTGACACGATACTCGTTACGAGTAGCTTTTCCGTAGTATATCATGCGGCTATCAGTGGTAAAATCATCCTGCCACTTAATTTGTACAAATTTTTCTTTGTTCTCTCCCTTTACACCAGGCTTGTCGAAGAGCAATTCCGAGGCACATTTCGGTATATAAAATCCAGCTTGATGTGAACCAGTCGTTCCTGTGTCATTGCCTGTAATGAAACGGCACCAAGCCGCCTTTGATTTTTGGACGCTTTGAATAGCGGAGTTCAGTATGTCACTCATAATCGTTAATTGTATTTACGATTTGTTCTGATACAGCAGTAATTAACGGCACTATTACGGAGTTTCCGCATTGGCGATAGGCTTGAACGTCCGACACTTGGTCTAGGCGATATTCATCAGGATATCCCATTAAACGAGCACACTCTCTTGGTGAAAGTTTACGGGGATTCATGCCTTTTCCTTGTGGAATGAGAATTTCTGAGCCATCTTTATAGTATCTAGCACTTAGAGTTCGAGCGATTCCGTTCAAGTCCACAAGTCCGTATCCAAATCCATTTCCTTTAGCTCGATGCTTCTCTGCATAAGATTGGAGATAAGCCCACAACTTGTCGCTTAATGTGTACTTTGGATTCGGATTATTGTCAAGAATTTCTTGAATGGTTCTAGTTGATTCATGCTGTTCGGGGAAATTGAAGATTTCCTCTCCATGGAAACGGTCTTTATCGAAACCTACAATCATAATGCGTTCTCTATGCTGGGGAACATATGTCTGGCCATCCATAACTTGATAATGGATGGAGTAGTTCAGCTCTTCCAACGTCTCGCAAATGATGCGGAAAGTGTTGCCCTTATCATGAGATGTCAAATTCTTGACATTCTCCAAATAAAATGCTTTTGGACGATGGCGGCTAATGATATCGGCCACGTCAAAGAAAAGAGTTCCTTGTGTTTTATCTTTAAAACCTGTTTCCCTGCCAAGACTTTTCTTTTTAGAAACTCCTGCAATAGAGAAAGGCTGGCAGGGAAAACCAGCACAAAGGATGTCAAAATGCTGTGGAATATATTGTTTTGTCGATTCTTTAGTGATATCACCAAAAGGCATTTCACCAAAATTCACAAAATAGGTTTTTTGAGCATATTTGTTCCATTCTGATGAGAACACACATTTTCCACCCTGTGCTTGCATGGCCAATCTGAATCCGCCCATTCCAGCAAAAAGATCAATAAATGTGAATGTGGGATTGTCTACGGGTTTGAAAATAGGACTATAGATATCCTTGAAGATGTAAGTTTCAAGAGCTGAATGGTCGGCAACGAGACTTTGTTCAACGTTGGATTCCTTCTGATTGTCTCTAACCCAGTTCAACCAGAATTGAATGAATTGTTGAGCTTTCTCACGATATGTTTCATCGAATTCTGTCCCTTCATTTTGAAGATAGTGTGAGACAATCGCTGCCTGAGTTTCGAAGGGTATTATGTTTCCCTCTGTATCAAGCGAGTTCTCGTCAAATAGCTGAATCTTTCCAGCTCTCTTCAACCCAAATTCAAAAAGATTAAATGCCTTTTCTGTATTCATTATGTTTATATAAAAACAAACTCCAATGCAGTCCCTGCAGGCCGACCAAAGCCTATATAACCGCAAAGGAGTTTGTTATATCGTTCAACTCTCGGTCTTTCGCAGGTCAAGAATATAAAATATTCTTGTTCCGGACGCAAAGATAAGCATTATTCTTTTAACGACGACGTTTGCCTCCAGATTTCTTTGCGCCAGATGTCCTCTTTTTGGTTGAAGAATTGGATTTCCCTCGATTGGAACCATATCGTTTTTTACTTTGATTATATCCTATATTACTTTCAATATAGTCTATAGGACTGCCACCATAGCGAATATAGAGACGAGGACGCGGGGCAGTAACAGTCACTTGCTGTTTCTCTGGTGCAAGATAATTGATTCCAAATAATCGCTTCATTGAGAATTGTCTGTTTGGCCAAATCTTTCTTGCAGCATCTTCTGCTCTACGTTGTTCTTCTTGAGTAAGAGGCACCCCCTTAACGTTTTTATCCTCAAACGGATTGAAAACAGATACAGCTATTCCAATGATTTCTCCATTTGCAGTAGCATGAATCAGATTTCTAAAATGCGTCATCGATTGACAAGTTGAGCATTCGCCATTAAAGCATAGACTAACACTGTCAGGATTGCTTAACTTCTGAATCATGTCGTTGCAATCTTCTGCTGAATGAACTTCTACACGAACTAACACGATGCTGCTGTCTTGATAGAAGTGTAAGGTGTTTTCCTCGACATCATGTGTGAACACCACTTCTATGGCCACAATGGGTCTTCCTTCAGTATCAAGTAGTGCAATATCAGGTCGAGACGAACCGAATTCTTTCTCCACTACTACAGAATTTGCCCTTTGTAGTAGATTTCCTTGAAACATCTGATTGCAGTTACGGCAAGTCCATGAAATAGGAAATTCTTGATGCTCTTTGATGGCATTGTCCAGGATAGTGAAAATACTTTCCTTGGCAAACTTGTGGATGGCTGATTCCGATTCATGGGCGGTGTAGCCTTTACAATCACAATCGGGCCTGTGGCTGAAATGGTCTCTGTGAGCACGTGGACCTAGCCCTTTCTTACGATACGTCAAGCGCTCATTGCACTTAGGACAAAAGTACTCTTGTCCTGGTTGGGCATGTTCAATGCTGACAAACCTGCCATTACAGTCTTTCGCCCAAGGGTTTAATAGCTGCTTTTCCATAAACTATCATTTAACAAAAAGTTCAATACGTGACAAAGTTACAACATTATGGTGTCAATTTTAGGCACTCAAAATATTAAAAATGTTAACGACTGCTCTTTTCTTTGTCTTTCCCTAAGATTAGTTGACAGATTTGAGAGCGATTAACTAAATTGGTTTACACTTATTTTTTGGTTCGCCTAAACCGGGTTTACAGTTTGACGCTTTTATCACTGAATCAGTTTACAACTTATGAAAACACAAAATAAAACTATTCTTGATTATTCTCTTTATCTTCTGTACCCGTCTGTTGTGCGTCATTATCCGATTTTGATATATCATACACATCTTCCTGAATATCGGGGACTTCAAAAATCATAGGCACTGTTGATTTAAATGCCTTACCTATAGCAATAGCTCTCCTGAATTTCAATGTTGGCAATGCTTTAATGTAGTCTATACCTAAGTAATTCGATAAGAAGTCATTTGTTGTTTTGTCTAATTCTTGGAATACTATTATTGAATTACATTGAGTTAATACTGTTTTCGACACATTCGCAGTTCGCTGAGCAATCACGATAAAACCGATATCATATTTCCTTCCTTGAAGAGCAATTTGCGCGATACTATTGACTGTCGCCTTTGATGCAAAATCAGATACGCCCATTGAATTCAGTTCAGGAACAATTGTGTGAGCTTCCTCTAAAACCACACATACTCTTTTATTAAAACATCGTTTTGTTTTTGCTGTCTTAAATAAAACCCAGAAAAACCATCTAGTATATTCCAAAATATCAGATTTATTGGCTATGTCTGAGATCTCGAAAATTGCTTTATCTTCTTCTCCTTCCAAAAATGCTTTTATTGATTTATAGAATGCTTCTTTTATAGATTTCTCTTGACTTGTTATAGTTGCTTGATTTCTATTGCTCACATATTTTGCATTCTCAACAGCTATTGCCTCTATTGCATCAAATGCCTTTTTTGAATCATCTTCTGAAATGATATTATTAATTCTTTCAAACCGAGTCTGATACTCGCCTGTGAGATCAACAATAATAACTTTTGTCTCATTTGATGCGATTTGATTGATTAGAGTTCTTTCGATTACAGATTTCC
>JAEEGJ010011215.1_pt1 | contig 22843 bp, 21 predicted proteins | sample 8958761 | NCBI WGS metagenome assembly JAEEGJ01 (sample SAMN16246546, study PRJNA631951) | gut metagenome | biome: gut microbiome; feature: rumen; material: RS-attached | host: Bos | place: Iran: Karaj | collected 2018-10 | reverse complement strand
GGGGATGATGCGGGAGACGAGCTCGTCGCGGTCGAGGGCCAGGGCGTCGTTGAGCGTGATGGCGTCTTCGATGCGCAGCTTGCCGCTCGCGATGCGCCGGAGCGATTTCATGCACGCGCCGCAGCCAATGGCCTTTCCGACATCGTGGCAGAGGGTGCGCACGTACGTCCCCTTGCCGCACATGACCTCGAAGCGCCCCACAGGCGCCTCGTAGGAGAGCAGGCGGAAGTCGTAGACATGTATGAGGCGCGGCTCGCGGGCGACCGTCTCGCCCTTGCGCGCAAGCTTGTAGAGGGGAACGCCGTTGATCTTGATCGCGGAGACCATCGGGGGCGTCTGGAAGATGTCGCCGCGCAATTTCGCCATCTCCTCGCGGAGCCGTTCCTCGGTAACGAGGTCGTAGGGGAGTTCCGCGACGATTTCTCCCTCCGTGTCCTGAGTCGTCGTCTCGGTTCCGACAAGGATTTCGCCGGTGTAGACCTTGTCGCCGCCCATCACGGCATTGGAAAGCGACGTTCCCTTTCCTATTAGAAGCGCGAGAAGTCCGGTGGCTCCAGGGTCGAGCGTGCCGCCGTGTCCGACTTTGTTGAAGCGGAAGTGCCGCTTCACGGCGGCTACGACCTGCGCCGATGTGAGGCCCGCCGGCTTGTCGATGAGGAGGATGCCGTCCGCTTTATCGTTGTCGTCAAACATATTGCCCATGGCCTCGCCAGTCATAAGTCAACAGCAGTAAGTTGGAAACTGGCCAACTCTTCAACTAGCCAACTGACCAACTGCTCACCCCTCTTCCGGGGGGATTTCGCCGGCCTGCTCCATCTTGGAAAGGACATCCAGGACGTGGTCGCCCTTTTCAACGGACTCGTCGAGGACGAACTGGAGAACGGGCGTGTACTTGAGGCGGATGTCGCGGTTGATGAGCTTCTGGAACTCATTGCGCTTCGACCTGAAGGCGGAGAGAATGGAGCCGCGCTCCTTTTCGTGTCCGAGAATCGAAATCGACACCGTGGCGTTGCGAAGGTTGCTGGCGACGCGGACGTTCGAGACCATCACGGAGGCGAGGTCAATTCCCGCGTTGGACATGACAGCGGGAATCGACTCGGCGATTTCGCGGCGGACGAGGACGTTTACACGCTCTAGACGGTCAACTGACATTGAATGCTCGCTTGAACTACAGCGTTATGCACAGCGCGGACTCGGAGTTGATGTCGGCGGCAACCTTGGCAACGGTTTCGGCGTCGATGGGGCGGCTGAGCTTTAGGATTACGAGGGAGCGGCCCGTCTTGGGGTCATGCGGGTTGCGCATGTCCTCGATGTTGATGCCCAAGTCGGCGATGTGGCGGCTGACCGTCGCGATTACGCCGGGACGATCATCGTAGATGCAGCAGAGAAGCGGTCCGCCTGGGACAAAATAGAGTCCGTCGAACTCGTTGATGCGCGCGACCATAAGCTGCGATTCCGCCACCGTGCCACGCACGCTTATGCGCTTGAGGTGGTTGGCGGACTCCTCAACGAGGATATCGACCGTGAGCGAATTCTGGTAGCTCTTGGCCGCGTCGGCGACGCGGTTCTTGTATTCGATGCCCGAGTCGCGGAGGAAGCGGACCGCGGCCTTGTGGTCGTTGAGGCGGTCGAAGCCTTCGCACACTCCTGATAGGACGGGAACGAGCAGCCAGTCGGCGAAGCGCTCGAGCTGCCCGTAGAAACTCGTCTCTATCATCTTGATTGGGGTGCCTGTGCCGGCGAGGAGCCGGGTGAGGCGCGCGATGATGAAGGCGAGGTCGCAATATGAGCGGTCGAGGCCGTCGGGAATGTCGCGGTTGACGATGCAGGCGGTGATTCCGCGCTCATCGAGATCGATGATCTCCTCTGCGGCGCGACGGGCGGCCGTGTAGTTGGCCTCGTAAGTCGAGGCGCCCAGGTGCGGCATCATGACGTCCGCGACATCGGCGATCGACTTTTCACCAGGTTCGTCTTTGGGATAGACGTCCGTGAGGTAATGGAGTTTTTTGATTGCCTTGACGGAGCGAAGGGCGTCCTCGTCGATGATGCCGGCGCGTGCGCAGTTGACAACGGTCGCCCCGTTCTTCATGCAGGACAGCAGGGAGGCGTTGAGAAATTTGCGGGTCGACTCCGTCTCGGGGATGTGGAGGGTGACGATGTCGGCCTCTGAGAAGAGCTCCTCCAGCTGGACGGGCTCGATGCCGGAGGCGCGGACCTTTTCGCTCGGGACGAGCGGGTCGTAACCGAGAATGCGGCAGTCGAATCCCTTGAGCCGTTTGGCGACGAGTCGGCCTATGTTGCCGAGGCCGACGATGCCGATGGTCTTGCCTGAGAGCTCACGCCCCATGAAGAGTTTCTTCTCCCACTTGCCGGCGCGCACGGACGGGTCCGCCTGGATCACGTGGCGCAAATCGGCGAGGATTAGCGCGATGACCTCCTCGGCGACGGCGTTGGCATTGGCGCCCGGTGTGTTCATCACGTCGACGCCGCGCTTGCGCGCGTACTTGGTGTCGATGGTGTTGTAGCCGGCGCCCGCCCGGACGATGACCTTGAGATCGGGGAGCTTGTCGATGGTCTCAGCGGTAACGACCTCGCTGCGGACGATGAGTGCGTAGGTGTCTGGATTCGCGGCAACAACCTCGTCGAATGACGACTGAGAGTCCTGAACGACAGTGTAGTTGCCGTTCTCGGTGAGAATCTTCGAGGCGATTCCGTCGAGTTTTGTGGGTATCAAGACTTTTTTCATGCTTTATGCACCAGCCCGGATGTGGTATTATATTCTTCGTCCAGTTTTGGGGCGAAGACCGCCGACGCGCCATCCGAAAGCGCGGGGGGCTTTAAAATCCTAACTAATTATTTTACACTCTGCGCCTATGAGAATCAAGGGCATTCATATGCAGGCCATGGCGGCGGCGCTTCTCGCGCTGGCCGCCGCCTCGCCGTCCGCACTGTTTGCGCAGATGACACACGCCGAGCGCGAGATGGCGCGTGACCGCACCGAGATCCGCAATAGCGGCGGCATGGCTTTCGAGCCCCTTGAGAAAAAACCGAAGCGCAAGGAGACCGGCTTTTTCTTCCACCACGCCTCAAAAGTGCCGCCAAACGAACAGTTCGCCGCCGCCGCCGCGTTGGAGGACTCCGGCAAACGCAGTGAAGCCTGCGACGCCTATGACCGCCTCGTACGTTCGTTCCCTTACTCCGCCGCGGCTTCGCAGGCGCAACTTCGCCTAGGCCGCCTTCTCGAGAAGCGAGGCAAATACAAGAAGGCCTACGAAGAATACCTCTACATGCTCTACTTCTACCCGGAGAACGCGCCTGCCGACTCGCTTCTCCGCCAGATGTACGCAATTGCGAATTACTACAGGACAAAAGGCAAGGAGAGCCGCGCGCTCGATTATTTCGAGCGCCTGGCGCAGATTGCCCCGCAATGGAAGCATACGCCAGAAGTCCTTCTCCAAGTTGGCGCCGTCCATTTCCAGAACAAGGACTATTACGATGCGGCAGAGGCCTTCGACACGGTGACTTCAAACCATCCGGGCACCCCCGAGGCGCTTGCCGCCCTCGCGCAACACGCTCTCGTTCTCCATGCGCTATCGCTCAAGTACCCTCGCGACGAGGCCATAATGATCCGCACCATAGCGGTTACAACCGCCGCACTCCGCGACTGCCCGGTGGACATTCCAGAACGTCCCGCCCTTGTCGCCAATCTAGACGATGTTAGACTGCGCAGAAGCGAACGCTACTTTCAAATGGCCGTCTTTTACGACAAAAAGTCGTACGCCCCCGAAACACGAGTCGCCGCATACCGCGACTACTTGCGACGCTTCCCGAAAGGTCCCCACGCCGAACAAGCGCGCGCGCGCCTTGCGGTACTGGAAAAGGCGCTGCTTTCCACAACCAACCCCTAAACGGAGCTAAAACCATGCGAAATCCGAAGTTCACACTGACTCTTCTGGCCTCAGCCGCCTTGACCGTCCTAGCCGGATGCGCAAATTATAAACTCGGCACCACTCTTCCGCCGCATCTTAAGTCGGTCTATGTGGAGACCTTCAAAAACTCCACCAAGGAACCTCAGCTGGAAACCAAGATCACATCCGAAATCATTCGCGAATTCCAGCGCGACGGACAACTCAAGGTGAAGGATGCCGACGAGGCCGACATCATCGTGACCGGCGTCGTCACGCAATACAAGCTCAACCCCATGCGCTCAAAACGCGACAACCCCAAGGCCACATTGGAGTACAAGGCCATCGTTACGGTCACCCTATTGGCCGCCGAACGTAAAACGGGCAAGAGGATTGTTTCACAAGGAGTCACCGCCTCTAAGACATTTGTGGTCAGAGGCGACCTCATGACAGCCCGCCGCAACATACTGCCTGAAGTTTCCCGCGAATTGGGCCGCAAGGTCGTCGACGCCGTCATCAGCGCCTGGTAGTATCGGGCAGTTCCTTCAACTACTGCGCGCGGCCACGCAAACCGAGGTCGCGCGCAATATCGTTTCACACAACATCACTGGAGCAATAGTCATGGACAATCCCAAACGCGCATCTTGGTCGGGCCAGATGGCCTTCGTTCTCGCAGCCGCAGCCTCGGCAATCGGCCTTGGCAACCTCTGGCGCTTCCCCTACCTCGCCGCACAGTACGGCGGTGGCACATTCATCCTCATCTACCTCCTCCTCGTCGTAACTCTGGGCTTCACGCTCATGACAACCGAGATCGCAATCGGCCGCATGACGCAGCAGAGCCAGCTCACGGCCTATTCAAAACTTCACAGCGGCTGGGGCTTCATCGGCCTCCTCGGCACAATCATCCCCGTCCTCATCGTGCCTTACTACTGCGTCATCGGCGGCTGGGTTATCAAGTACTTCACCGCCTACGTCAAGATGGTCTCGACCGGTGTAAACCCATTCCTCAACGAGGCGGGTGAGATGGCCACGGACGCCTACTTCGGCAATTTCATTTCCGCCAATTTCGCGCCCTTCGGCTACGGAATGCTCTTCATCCTGATTTGCGCGCTCGTCATCGTCCTAGGCGTCAAGAACGGCATCGAGAAGTCGAACGCCGTCCTTATGCCTCTCCTCTTCTTCTTCGCGATCGGCATCTCCATATACGTCTGCTGCCTGCCTGGCGCCGGCGCCGGCATCAAGTACTACCTCGTTCCCAACATGGATTCTTTGCGCGCCGTAGGAAAGGACGGCGCCGCCCACTTCTCAATCGCCCAGCTCGCCAAGACGATTCTCGGCGCGATGGGGCAGATGTTCTACTCCCTCTCCCTCGCGATGGGCATCATGATCACCTACGGCTCCTACATGCGTAAGGAGGATTCAATTGAGAAGTCAGTCCGCCGCATCGAAATCTTCGATACGCTGATCGCCGTCATCGCAGGCCTCATGATCATCCCCGTCGTCTACATGTTCGCCGTCAAGACAGGCACGCCGATTAAGGAGGCCATGAACGCAGGTCCCGGCCTCATGTTCAAAACCCTCCCAAAGGTTTTCTTCGATTTCGGCCGTGTCGGTGCATGGGTCGGCATGATTTTCTTCCTTCTCGTCATCTTCGCCGCCCTCACCTCAGCCATCTCGCTCTACGAGGCCTGCGTCGCCTCCGTCTGCGACCTCCTGAACATGAAGCGCCGCAACGCGACTTTCTTCATGTTCTTCGTCATCGCGTTCCTCGCGGCCTTCTCCGCCCTTGGCTATGGTCCATGGGGAATGATAACACTCCTCAAGATGCCGTTCCTCGACTTCTTCGACTTCATCACCAACTCCGTGCTCATGCCGATTGTAGCGGCTGCGACCTGCATCTTCGTCGGCTGGGTCCTGAAGCCCAAGGCCATTGAGGACGAAATCCTGCTCGGCGAGAAACGCTTCGTCTCGGCCGGTCTTTACAACGTCATGGTCAAGTATGTCGCGCCCGTTCTAATCACGGCCATCCTTGTCTCCGAAATCTGCCGCGGCCTCGCAGCCATCGGTATCGGCAACTGGAAGATCTAATCGGCGATCCCGACGGCCCAAGGCCCGAATCGGAAACCATGGGAAACGGAACTCCAAGCACGAACGCAATGCGCGTATTCCTCGTGCTGGAGGCGACAATCGGCGGTACGCGCCGGCATCTGCGCGACCTCGCCCTTGGACTCCGCGAACGCGGTTTCGTGGTTCACATTGCCTACTCGGCCTTGCGCGACCCTGATTTTGTCCGCGACATCCGTCTTTTCCGCTCACACGGCATCGGCCTCACGGAAATCCCCATGAGGCGTGGACCATCCCCTCGGCGCGACCTGGGAGCCGCAATCCACCTCCGGCGCCTTATCCGCAAATTCAAGCCCGACGTCATCCACCTGCACAGTACAAAGGCCGGCCTCGTCGGAAGGATTGCCGCCATTGGCTCAGGCGTACGCGTTATCTACACCCCGCATTGCTTCGCCTTTGAAATGGAGTCGCGCCTCCGCCCGCTCTACCGTCTGGCCGAACGAATGCTGGCCCCTTTGACCGATGGCCTAATCGCCGTCTGCGAGAGCGAGGCCGAGGCGGCCCGAAACAGTGGCTACGCGGATAGGAAAATCTATGTCGTGTACAATGGCGTGGAGCATTCCCTTCCCCCGCCGAATGTGAAGACAAACGGCATCGCTTTCATCGGCCGCAACTGTCGGCAAAAGGGTATTGATACACTCCTTGATGCATGGCTCCTGCTGAAGAAGGTCGTTCCGGAAGCATCTCTCACAGTCATGTCAGACCTCGACGATGAAATGCGGAAGGCGTTTTTGGACGCAGGGGCGGTTGTCCGTGACTTTGGAACTGCGAAAGAAGCCGCCGCGCTTCTCGCCGATTCGGCTATTCTTGCCATGCCATCCCGCTGGGAGGCCTTTCCCTACTTGCTCCTTGAGGCGATGTCCTGTGGGCTTGCCGTTGTCGTGTCGGATGTCGGCGGAGTGGGTGAATGCGTCCATGACCGCGAAAACGGCCTTCTTGTGTCGCCAGGCGATGCTCGCGAGCTGGCCATGGCCTTGCAGGAGCTTCTGGTGTCAGACACCTTGCGTCAACGCCTTGCCTCGGCGGCGCCCGCCTCGGTCGCGCAATTCAGTCTTGCACGAATGATCGACCAAACTGCCGCCATCTACCGCGATACGAACGCTACCGCAAGTCGCTGATTAACTGGATTAAAATGGCGGCAGTGATGCGAAGGCTTTCCGCCGAAAGCTTGTCGACTGTGTCGGCGTCCGTGTGCCAGTAGTTGCGAAGTCCGGGGGCGGAGCCATATTCGAAATCGATGATGTCGATCGCGGGGAATCCGGCATCGAGGAATGGCTGGTGGTCGTCGACCATGTCGTATGAGAGCAATCCGACCCTGGACCGCAACCCCTGTGCGGCGGAGGCATCCAGAAGCGCCGTCTTCAGGTGTGGGGCGCCGTTGCGCGGAAGTGTGAGTCGAAGGTCCCGGTCGCCAACCATGTCCAGGAGGATGACGGCGTCGGCTCCCTGCCCCGCCTTGCGCATTTTGCGCGCAAGATGCCGGCTGCCGTGAAGGCCGTCGGTGTCACTGTATGCGCGGCGGCACTCCTCGCCATCGAGGAAGGCGAAGGTCACGGACGGGACTGGCGGGTTGCGGGCGAAGTATGCGGCAAGCTCAAGCAGAAGTCCCGTGGATGAACCGCCGTCGTTCGCGCCGATAAAATGGTCGGATATGCCAGACTTGGTGTCGTAATGCGAAAGAAGAAGAACATGTCCCTTGCCCGTCCCGGGCACGGTCGCCGTGACGTTACGGAAGAGACGCGAGGAGCCGTCTGGCGCAGGATCGTCAAACGTGTCGGTGTCAGACACCAGGCCAATGGCGGATAGCTCCGCCGCGATCCATTTCGCCGCAGCCTCAGCTCCTGGCGTAAGGGCGTCACGGGGTCCGAGTGCGCAGAGGCGGCGGACGCGCTCCAATGCGTTTGTGCCGTGGTCGGCGGGAATGACGACGGTAGTCTGGGGCGTTACGGAGGCGTCGGTGTTTTTTTTGTCACTGCAACCCGCAAATAGAACGGCAACCAACAAGAGAGTGGCGGGAATAAGGCGTACAAACATCATTGAGGTCTCCATGTTCAATCTCGTCATGCCATCATCTGGACAAAGCGCCTGGCTAAGCCATCCTTAGGTGGCAGGCCTTGCCATCGACGCTCCTCCCGCTCGACTTCCAACGGCACTTGGTCTGGAGCAAGCCTTGTTGTCAACGCAAGCCTGACGCTCCGCTGCGACCATCGGCACTCGGCTAGCAGTTCCCCGGCCTTTCTTCGCGCTCTCCTGCACGCCATTCCTCGCTCCACCTTTGCCTCAATCCCCCCTTCACTCGTCCTACCATCCGCAGTCACAACTGCCTCTCCGTCATCTTTCCGCACCGTATTCTGGCGGATGTCCCTCCCCACGTCTCCGTCAGCCTCCGCCACTTCGCCTTTGGATTTCCGCACAGTGTTCTGAAATCCGTCAAGTGCGAGGGCGGCGGGATATGGGTCGGCGAGGCCAATCGCCTGGCGGAACTTCTCCGCCGTCGCCTTGTAGCCCATCACTGTCTTGTAGCGGACGGCGAGCTGTTGGCAGTTGACGTTCAGCCAACCCCGTATGCCGGGGTTGCGGCCGACGATTTCACCGTTTTCGTTGCGCAACAACGAGTTGTCGACATACGCTTCGAGGTCGCAAAGCATCGAACCGAAGCGAATCATTTCAACCGGGTTCTTCTTCACCTTCGCCCATTGCGCGAGGAGTTCATCGGCCGTCGGCGCGGCATTGATCGTGGTGCGACGGCGTATACGGCGACGTTCTCGGGCGAGAGCCTGCCGGCGCATCCGCTCTTGCGGATAATATTTCGGCCGCTGGATCTTGCGGAGGGCCATGGCGACACCCTTTAAGAGGCACCAGACTACCGAGCCAATGCAAAGACCCAACATCGTTTCGGCGAGTGCCAGCATATAGAGGGTGTCCCGGTCCTGCTCCTCAATGAAGTTATGGGAGTAGATTGCCGTCTCATCAAGATAATCGAATGCCTTGGCCGCAGGTGCTACGCACACACTGACAATCTTCTCGAACGACGAAAGGTCCTTGATGTCCTTTTGGGGAGGTGGCGGCCGCCTACGACGGCGTATGGGATGGCGAGTCCCGACAGAACGGACAACGCCGCGATTGGATGTCGCGTTTGAGCGGCTTAAGTGGGCGGTTGGTCGGTTGACAGAATTCATGGTGCAAGCATTATAACCGATGCGGGGGACGGATGCAAGTAATTTAAGAATACGGTGCGGAAATCCGATTGCGGAAGGTGAGGTTGGTCATTTTATCGCGCGAAATGCCTTGACAGTTTTCCACCCCATGGGATAATATCCGCACCATGCAAGAATTCGACTTTACCCGGCAAAGGCTCTTCCCCGGATTCGACGGGAAGCTCTGCAAGATACAACCGTCAATCGCGACCGACGGAAGAGGTGTCGCGCTTCTCGGCTTCCAGAAGCTCCTGCTTACGGGAAGCGACGTCTTCTACGGGCAATACCTCTCGAAGAGCGCCGACGGCGGCAGGACGTGGTCCGAGCCGGTTGAGCAGGAAGCCCTGGCCGACACCTGGGAGGACGGCTTCCGCGTCGCCCGCTACGCCACCGTCCGCCATAGCGCCAAAAGCGACAGGTGGTACGCGCTCGGAATGACCCAGCTCTTCCAAGATGACAAGGTCCCCTACCAGAAATGCGTCAACGGCCGCCCCTACGGCACGCCAATCCAGGTTTCCGTCGATGCGGACAGAGGCGTTTTCACCGATTGCAAGACGCTCGACTTCCCCTTCGAGTGCGAAATGGCGCTGCCGTTCGGCCAGGCGCTCGAATGCGAAAACGGCGATGTCATCATGCCCTTCTACATGCGCACACCGGGATCGGGCGAGAAGAGCCAGTGCGTGACGGTACGGTACCGGTTCCAGGGCGACGGCCTCGATGTCGTGGAGGCAGGGGCGCCAATCGTGCGGAATGACCTCGTGCGCGGAATCGGCGAGCCGTCGCTTGCACGGCTTGGCGGCAAGATCTTCATCACCCTTCGCAGCGACGAGGCCGGCCTTTGGGCCGAGAGCGATGACAACGGCAAGACCTTCTCCGCGCCGCGCCCCTGGACATGGTCCGACGGCGAACCTATCGGCAACCGCAACACCCAGCAGCACTGGATCCCGTGCGGCAACGCGCTTTACCTCGCCTACACCCGCGAGACTGCGACCAACGGCCACGTCTTCCGCAACCGCGCGCCCATTTTCATGGCCCGGTTCGACCCCGCCCTTGGCGGTCTTCTCCGCGAGACGGAGTTCCCGCTCGTGCCCGAGCTTGGCGCACGCCTCGGCAACTACTGCGTCGCGGACGCGCAGGGCGAGTCGTGGCTCGTCACGGCGGAGTGGATGCAGCCGCAGGGCTGCGAGCGGTACGGCAGCGACAACTCAATCTGGCTGGTCAAAGTCTGGAATCGATGAAGACGGCCGTGCAACCAGAACGGGTGGCAAGGAAGGCCGCGCCCGCCTCTCGGCCGAGGACGAAGAGCGTCGTCGAGTAGGCGTCGGCCTCCATCGCCGTTGGCGCGATGACACTGACGGAGCCCAGGCCGTTGTCGACAGGATGGCCCGTGCGGGGATCGATGATGTGCGAGTAGCGGCGGCCGTCAATCTCGACGAAGCGCTCGTAGCTCCCGGATGTCGCCACGGCCTCGCCGCTTCGCAACGGACGCGGCAGCGGACTTGGCGGACGACGTCCCGAAGGATCGCGGACGGCGACATTCCATTCTTTGCGCCCAGGTTCGGGCGACCCGCAGACGCGGATGTTCCCGCCAAGGTTAATGAGAAAGTCCGTGAAGCCATTCTCTACGAGTCTTTCGTATGCGAAATCTACAGCATAACCCTTGGCGATGGCGCCGAAGTCCAGTTCCGCGCCTCCAGCCGAAACCACAATTTCGCCCGTTGTCCCATTGGAAATGGAAATGCGCCTCCAGCCCACGGTGGCAAGAGCGTTCGAAAGGACCGTTTCCAATGGAACGGATGGCGCCCCTCCGCGAAAACCCCAGGCGCGCATCAGCGGATTCACCGTAGGGTCAAAAGCACCGCCAGAGGCCTCGGCCGTCTCCAGCGCGAAGCGGACGACTTTCACAAAGGGAGCGTCCGAGGCCATGCTGATGATCTCACCCCTGTTCAAACGCGACACCGCGCTGTCCGCGACGAAAACGCTGAGGTTCGTCTCGACAAGGCGGAATGCCCTGGCAACCAACTTTTGCGCCCGCTCGGCCGTTGCGCCGTCCGCCCGCGTTGAGAATTCAGCAACAGTGCCCATGGCAGGCCATGAGAAGGACTGTGGCCTCGTGTCCGGTTTCCAATGGCCGCAAACCGATGGAAAGGCAATGGCAGTGACCACCGCGATTGCCAATATTAGCGCGCTGATGATTGAATGGTTCCGCTTTCCCACAATGAAACCAGTCTACCGCCTTATGCGGTTCGCGTCAAGTAATCAATGCCGTGCGTTCCGCGTTTTGAGGCGCGAACCGCGCCTCAAAACGCGGAACGCACAGCATTGATGCGGTATTGAACGGCGGCACGATTTTTGCTACACTATTTTCCGTCATTTGAGACTGGTTTCAGACCTTTCAAACGCACTAAGGAGACACACAATGCTTGGCATTCTAATTGACGGCGGTTCAATGATGATTCCGCTTCTTGCATGTTCAATCGCGGCGATAGCGATAATTATTGACCGCGCACGCGCTTTCCGCGCCGCCAACGTCGATTTCGCGGGACTCCGCGCCACCATACGCGAATGCCTGGCGAAGGGCGACATCGAGGCCGCAATGGACGCCTGCGAGAAATCTTCGGGACCCGTCGCCGCAACAATGCTCACCGGCCTCCAGCGCTACCAGCGCATGAAGGCGCGCGGCCGCACGATGACCGAGATGCAGACGACAGTGACCAAGACGATGGAGGATTACGCCCCCAAGGCCATCCACGGACTTGAGAAGCGCCTCAACGCCATGATTCTCATCTCCGGCATCTCCCCGCTCATCGGCATGACCGGAACCGTGACCGGCATGATCAGCTCCTTCAACGCAATGGCCGAGGCCGCCGGCCTCGATGCCGGAGCGGTCGCGGGCGGCATCTCCGAGGCCCTCATCACAACGGCGGCCGGCCTCATCATCGCCATCCCCGCCGTCGTGGCCTACAACTACTTCACGAACCGCATCGAGGTCTACAACATGGCCATCGAGGCGGGCATCACGGACATCGCCGAGGCGATTGAAGAGGCGTAGCCCCAGATGAAGAAGAAAGAACGCAGGGAAGCGACGATGGACGTGTCCTCCTTCTCGGACATCGCCAACCTTCTCATCATCTTCTTCATTCTGACGACGACGCTCGCCCACCCCTTCGGCAAACTCCTCGAAATGCCCTCTGCCGCGACGCCGGAGGACAACTCGCAGAAGGCCCCGAAGATTCCGTCGATCAACCTCATGCCCGACCGCATCGTCTACACCGAGGGCGAAAGCGCCGAGCGCGAGATGACCCCTAACGAGCTCCACGCCGAGCTCATGAACAAGAACCTCGCCTCCAAGGCCCCAAACGACCGGCTCGTCATGCTCGAGGTCGGCGAGGAGGTCCCCTACCAGCGCTACTACCAGGTGGTGACGATGATATCGGAGGCCGGAGGTGTCGTGGCCATGATAGGCGACTAGGGAGAAGGCCGAAATGATTCGTCGCAAGAAGAGAATGTCCCTGATCGTCCCGACCTCGTCGATGGGCGACATCGCATTCCTCCTCATCATCTTCTTCATGCTCGCCTCGACGTTCATGAAGAGCGGCAACGTCCAGATCGAAAACGCGAGTTCCAGCGCCATCGAATCGCAGGAGCCGCCGCTCGTCGAAGTCATCGTCGACGCCGACGGGGCAATCTGGATGGGCGGCTCCGTGAGCAGCGTAGCCGAAGTCGGAATGGCCTGCAAGATGCAGGCCGAGGCCCTGCGCGAGACGCCGGTACACCTAAAGGTGGACCGAAACCTCAAGCGCAAGGACTACATGCCCGTAATCGAAGCCATTAGCGAAGCCGGTGTCAAGATGGTCTTGACCGGAGACAAGGAAGACTAACCATGAGCAACGCAAATTTCAATCCCGACAGCCTGCTAAAGGACATCAACAAGTCCATACTGACGAAGGGCATCATCATCGCCCTCGTCGCGCACGCCATTATCATCTTTGGGACCTCCTTCAGCCTCTACAGGGACTGGGTAGCCTACCGCGACAAGGAGCCCGTCGGCTTCATCAAGAAGCCTTCCACGATCAAGACCATCAAGAAGGAGGAGAAGGTCGCCGCCGACAAGGCCAAGCGCGAGGAGGAGATCAAGCGCAAGGCCGAGGAGTCCGCAGCCCTCGCCTCCAACGCCGCACCAGCAAAGGCCTCCGCCCCGGTGAAGGCTGACGCGCCCGCCGGCTCCAAGGCGGCCGAAGCCAAGTCCGACGGCAACGTCAAGCCGCCCGAAATTCAGCCGCTCAAGCCTGTCTCCACCGACGACGTCTCCCTTGACGACATAGGCCTGTAGGCGATGCCCGAGTTTTTAGACAGCACTGAAAACACCGCAAAGCCGCCCTTCTTTGAGCGGTGCTGGGAGCGCGTGGTCGCAGGCATTACCTGGCTCCACACATTCCTCGCCCGCATACTCACGGCGGCATTCACCTGGGCGTGGCGTGTGCAGGGGCGGAAGTCGCTCTCGGCGCGTTTCTCGGTCGGCATGGCGCTCCTAGCCCTCAGCTCCGCGGCAATGGCCGCCCTTCTGCCACTCAAGCTGCCGCTGACGCATTCCCTCTTACTCAAAATCAAGAACGCCTGGCCCTCGCTCTACATCCGCTGGAACGACTGGGCCGAGTACAACCCGGAGGCCGTCCGCTATCTGGACAACGCCGGACTCCTCACTTCGGGAACCGTACTTGCCTTCATCGCCGTCCTGTCGTTCCTGCTCGCGCTCGTGGCCGCAATCTTCGCCTGGCGCAAGACCCGCTTCTCCTTCTGGGTACTTAAGGCCGCATGGGCGCTGCATGCCGTGGTTCTATTCTCAGTCGCCCGTTGGACGGTTCAAGTCCCGCGCGTGCTCAACGCCGCCGACTACCGCACCTTCGACGACTTCACCTGCAAGATGCTCTGGACCTACACCATCTTCACGGTGCCATTCCTCCTCATCGTGCCGGTTCTGGTTCTTGTCGCCCTCCTCACTGTCGAGGCGCGCCGCTTCTACTGCGGCGAAGAGGCCCCGACCTCTCGCATAATCTCCAACCCCCTCATCCGCAACCTCAAGACCGGCGGCGAAGACCCCCGCTTCCGCTCCTCGCTCTACTGGGCGATATTCCTGTTCGTCTTCGTCCTGGTAGCCCCCTTCCTAATCCACGGCTGCGGCATCGAGACCTACGGCATCGTCAAAGGCCAGGGAGAGCCCGAGATGCAGCAGGAAGTCCGTATCAAGCCGAAGCCCAAGAAGAAACAGAAGAAGCTCATGGTCGATCCGTGGAGTCCCTACATCCTCGAGCGCATCAACATAGACGATTCCAAGGTAATCGACGAACTCCAGGAGATGACGCAGGACGTCTACCAGGCGAACCGCACCAAGGGCTCCAAGCTCGGCAAAGGCGGCAAGGGCAAAGGCGGCTGGCCCAACGGCATGGAAGGGGCCAAAGTCCGCTTCATCCGCCTCAAGTACAACGGTGGAAACTGGGACCAGGAAATGGGCAAGTCCGGCGACTACAACATGCTTGTCCGCTTCAACCAGCTGACCGGCCTCCCAATCGCCAACGAGACCGAGGCCCGCGAAATCGACCGTCTGGCGCGCTTCGCCAAGAAAAAGGCTCCGCCATTCGTCTTCATGACGGGCAGCGGCCATGTCAATATCTCCTCTGCCGAGGCCAAGATTCTCCGCGAGTACTGTGAGAAGGAATACGGAATGCTCTTCATCGACTGCGGCGGCGGCAACTTCGGCTCAAGCGTCCGCAACATGCTCAAGAAGGTCTTCCCCGGGAAGTCGCTCGTCGACATCCCCAATGACGACCCGATCTACCAGCTTCCCTTCGTCTTCCCCGATGGCGCCCCGCGCTTCTGGCACCATGACGGCTCCCGCGCGCTCGGCATCCGCCACGAGGGGCGCATCATGGTCTTCTACCACCCCGGCGACGTGAAGGACGCCTGGAAAGACGGTCACTCCGGCGCATCCGAAGAGGTTGCCGAACAGGCCTACAAGCTCGGCGTGAATGTCATCTACTACGCCTTCAACCAATACTACCGCCGCTGGTACGAGCAGGGCGAAGATGACAAGTAGCCGGATTGTCGGATGGTCGAATAGTCTAATCGTTGAATAGACTTATCGTCCACCAACCATTGGCACCTAATGACGGACACTCTCTCCAAGGAACGACGGAGCTGGACGATGAGCCGCATCCGAAGCAAGGACACCAAGCCCGAACTCCTGGTGCGCAAATACCTCTTCTCGCGCGGACTGCGCTTCCGCGTCAATGTCTCCCGGATTCCCGGCCATCCCGATATCGTCCTGACGAAATACAACGCGCTAATTGAGGTTCGCGGCTGCTTCTGGCACCGCCACGAAGGTTGCGCGACGGCCACCAGCCCCAAGTCGCACGTCCGCTTCTGGCGCGAGAAGTTCAAACGCAACGTCGCGCGCGACAAGCTCCACGAAGAGCAATGGGCCGCGGCAGGATGGCGTGTCTTCATAGTCTGGGAATGCGAACTCCGCCCCTTTGTCCGTGAGATAACGCTCGCCAAGCTTTACGCGGCAATCGTGGGCAATACAGACTTCACATACCCAGAAGAGGAGCAGCCCGCCATCCCGCTCGCCGCGGAATCGACGGCGGATTACAAGGCGTGAGCCGTTTATCTGTTATCTGCACAGCGACGCAACGCGGCGCTACTCCTCATGGCGCATGGAGAGTTCACCGGAATAGGCTGTGATCTGCGCGCGGATGCGATCGACTTGCTTGAACTGCTCGTTCAGCGCCCAGAGCACAAAGCTCCACTTGGGCACAAATTTGAAAATCGAGCGCAGACCAGGATCGAACTGGTTGAAGAGCTCGCGCTGGCTTGCGTAGTTCCAGTAGATTTCGCGAGTGCATGAGGCAAAGCCTTCGTTGAAGTGTTTCACAACCTGGTCGAGAGTCACTGCGCGCGCATGCTCATGCCATATCTGGACGATAGCCGCCGCAAAGGCCTCGGCGTAGGTGTCGAAGCAGACTTCGATGTTCTCCGGCGTCTTGTCGATGCAGGGCCAGCCGAAGGTGCCGCGTATTGAGCAGAGACGGACGTCGACGGGCATCTCGCAGCGGAAGTTGAGGTCGTATCCGAACTCCACGATTTCCTTGCCTTCGTTGAAATGCACGGGATGGCGTCCGGGAACGTATTTCTTGACGACAAGGGTCTGCGCGGCGGCGCGCCCCGCCTGCGCGGCGGTCATGAGAATGGCCTCTGGGAAGTCCTCGAAGACGCCGCCGGCGCCGGTCGGCCGCTGGAAGCGGTTGCGGGAGATGTTGTTCAACGCGTAGCCGGGACAACGCTTTCGGATGAAGTAGCAGGCGTCGCCGGCCGCGCGCTCCTGTCGCGAGAGAAGGTGGTGGTCGACGAAGGCGACGCCAAGTGCCTGGAAGGCCTGGACGCGCGCGAGCATGTAGTTGGCGTACTCGATGCCCTGGTGGGCGAGGCGCTTTTCAAGCAGCCTCACGGGGACGGGACGCCTGTTTGTCTTGAATTCGATTTCGCGTGTCGGCCCCTTGCCGAGCGGGACATTGTCGTTTAGTCGAAGCTCGTAGACGTTTACGTATTCCATGACCTCGCCGTGCGACAGGAGCGATTCGGCGTAGTCTATGATTGCGCGCGTGCGATCGTCTGCGCCGGGGTGGACATCGTGCCGGTCGCCGCGGTATGTGACGCCGGGAAGAGCGGTCTTGCGGTCATCGAAGGCCGGGACGATCTGGTCCTGCGAGCCATTGTAGATTTCACCTGTGAGGTGCTTGTACATGCTCGACACGAAGAGATCGCTTGTCTTGTCCGCGAGGTCGGGGAATGACAGCGAACTGCGGTAGACGCTGCACGCGGCGGCAAGTCGCCTTGCAACCTCGGCCGCATCGGCGTCCGGCGACGAGACGTAGCGCCAGACATCCTCCACCATGTCGACCAGCCTGTCATGGGCCTGCGGGTCGCGAATGCCGAAGAGTTCGATTTCGTGGTGTCCGTGGAACTTGTGGTCGCGCATCGCAGGTTCGTCGCCGACCTCGGAAGGGCCGGCGAGTTCATCGATGCAAATCTTGGCCGCCTCAAAGTCGCTGCCGCAGAGCGGGACGAGGGCCGCGAAGTCCTCATACGCGAGAAAGTGCACGCCCTTGACGTTGTGGTAGTAGATGAGGCTGGAATGGATGTGGGTCTGGGCCGCGGCAAGTGCGAAGTCCATTTCAACGCGCGTCCAGACCAGTGGTTTGATGCGCCATTCCTGACCGAGGCGGCGGTACCATTCGAGCGCGCCGTCCGTGCGCTCGGCGATGACGACGTTCGTCAGCGACCAGCCGAGTCCGCGCAGCCAGTCGTCGGTGTCGAATATCTCTTCGGTAGACACGTCGCGCTGGGAGATTTCGATGTTGTCGCCGACGAAGTTCGCGCAAACGACATTAGAGGTCATTACAGTGCCGCGGTCCTTTTCGGGTATGCGGCCAAGATTCCAGAACAGCCCCTTGAGAAGCGGTATCGCGGCGACCGAGTGGCTGCCGGACGTGACGCACATGATGCGCCCTTCGCGCCCCTCGATGAGGGCGTCCTTGCGGACAATGACGACTGGGGCGCGCTCCGGAAGCGGCGCCCAGACTCCGCGCTCGAAAATAAACGTGTCCGTACCCCAGTCATACGCGACGAAAGACCTTTCACGTCCGCCTGAGACTAATTTGGCCGGGGATTTCTTGCTCTTGCCCTGCTGGCGTATGCGGGAAATGAACTTGGATGCGAAATTCTTCATGCTGAATGTATGTTTTTCAATGCCGACGGGCGTGCGCGCCGCAGCGCGCACGCCCGTGGATCAGGAGGCGCGCCATCGGCTACTCGATGTCGAGGTGGACGAAGTGGTCGCGGATGTAGGCTATCGCCGAATCTATGTTTGGCAGAATCTTGGTGCAGTATCGCACCATCCAGGGCGAACACTCCTTGTACGGGTATGGTGAGAAGGCGACAATGAATTTGCCCAGATCGTGCGCGGCATAGAAAACCTCCATTGACGTTCCAATGGAGACCTTGCTGTAGTTCACGAGCAGGATGTCGGCGTCGCGGACGTCCTGGAGGTCGAACTCCGTGATTTCGTTTGCGGAGTCGACTTCGCGGTCCTTGAAGTTGCGGCGCATTGGATCCAGAATGATGAAATGCTCGCGGAGCTCCGCGGTCGCGCGCTCGCGCCATGTCTTCGCGGTGTCGACATGTTCGTCCATGATCGGCCCGCTGAGGTAGATTTTCTTCTTCACCATGGTCTTCCCCTACGCCACGGAGAGTTCAGCCCACTCCTGGTAAAGCAGGATGAGCATTGCTATGAAAAGGATGAAGGAGATAATCGCGAAGATGCCAGCCAACGTGTAGTTGCCGGCAGGGGCGACTGGTTTTGTCGCGCCCGCATCGCGGAAACGCTCGGAGATGTAGGCGCCGCCTTCTACGGGGGCCATGTTCTCTTCAGGTGGTATTGGTTGCAGGTCTGCCATCGTTATCCTCCCGGCACGCGCCGGATCAAGTTGTTTTTCCTTTTAAGCAGAATAGCGCAAATCACGTAAAAAATCAATCTTTTGTTTTGGTTTGAATTGTTTTTGCGAATAGAGTACCATGTTTGGCAGCGATATTTGGAAACAAGGAGGCTGAAAATGCCGGGAATTGGATACACGTTTCAAGACACGGACATGAACGAGTCGAGCGGAAGCCGAACATGGATTGTGATTGCCGCGATAGTCACTCTTGCCACTGCGGGAGTGATTCTGCTGGTGCGCGCATTCGGCGGCGAGGCGGAGGAGAAGCCCGCGGGGGCGCCGGCGCACTCAGACGCGGCCTCAAAGGCGCCTGAGGCTGCCGCCGCGAAGCAAGAGGGGTCAGCCGGACCGCAGGAGCGGAAAACTGGTTCTCTATTCTCCCGGTCGACCGCCAAGCCTTCAAATCCCCAACCCGTCGAACCTGCCCCGGGCGAGGCCTCCGAAACGGCACTCGCATTCCTGCAGGCCGGCGAGGCCGCAGAAAAGGCCGACGACCTCTACGCCGCGCGCACCAACTACCTCGCCGCCCTTGCTGACCCCGGTTGCGGCAAGGCCCGCCCCGTTGCGGAGGCCCGTCTTGGCGCCGTGGATGTCGATCTCGTTTTCTCGCCGCGCGAAATGGAGGGCAAAATCGACTACGCCATAGCCTCGGGCGACTCCCTGAAGAAAATCGCGAACCGACACGGCACGACAGTCGATCTGATTGTCAAGGGCAACTCGGTCCCGAACCCCGACCGCGTACAGGTCGGCGACCGCCTTCGAATTCTTGACAATCAAGTCTTCGAAATCACGGTCAGCAAGTCACGCAACGACCTCCTCGTCACCCTCAACGGCAAGTTCTTCAAGCGCTATACTGTCGGCACGGGCAAATTCGCGCGGACACCGGTCGGGACCTTCAAGATCACGGACAAAATCACCGAACCGCCTTGGTGGAGGCCCGACGGCAAAGTCGTCCCATTCGGCGACAAGGAGAACATCCTTGGAACGCGCTGGATGGCAATAGAGGCGACTGGCGACACACCCCCGGCGAAGGGCTACGGCATACACGGCACATGGGACGAAACCTCGCTCGGCCAGCAATCGAGCGCCGGATGCATTCGCATGGCGAACCGCGACGTGGAGGAGTTGTTCGTCTACGTTCCTGTCGGCACAAAGGTCGTCATCGGCGATTAGGCCGGACGACCTCTCCCCGCTACATTTCCCTGAAGTAGGCGATTGTCTTTGCAAGACCTTCGCGGAGGGGGATGACGGGCTTCCAGCCCAACAGCTGTTTTGCCAGCGTGATGTCGGGCTTGCGGCGCTTGGGATCGTCCTTGGGCAATGGCTCGAAGACGAGTTTGCTGCCTGTGTCGGGCAGGAACTCAAGAACCTGCTCGGCGAGCTGGCGGATGGTGTACTCCTCGGGATTGCCCGTGTTGATGACCGGGACCTGGAGGCCGTGTTCGCGGCAGAAGACGCAAAGTTCGTCCTTGTCGACCTCCATGTACTTGCGGAAGGCGTTGACAAGGTCGTCGACGTACTGGAAGCTGCGGGTCTGCTCGCCGGTGCCGTAGATGGTGATGTTCTCGCCGCGCAGGGCCTGCATGATGAAGTTGCTGATGACGCGTCCGTCCTGAGGGTGCATGTGAGGCCCGTAGGTGTTGAAGATGCGCACCATGCGCACGTCGACGCCGTACTCGTTGTGGTAGTCGCGGGCGAGCGTCTCGGCCGCGCGCTTGCCCTCGTCGTAGCAGGAGCGGGTTCCGATTGTGTTGACATTGCCCCAGTACGATTCCCGCTGCGGGTGTTCAAGAGGGTCGCCGTAGATTTCGGAGGTCGATGTATGCAGAACCTTCGCCTTGGTCTTGAGGGCGAGCTCCATGACGTTCATCATGCCCACGAAAGACGACTTGATCGTCTCCACGGGGTTGCGCTGGTAATGTATGGGCGAGGCCGGGCAGGCGAGATTGTAAATCTCGTCGAACTGCCCCCAGAACGGCTGCGTCACATCATGCAGGATGAAGGTGAAGCGGCGGTTGGGAAGCAAATCGTAGATGTTGGCCTTTGTGCCGGTGAAGAGGTTGTCGAGGACCGTCACCTCGTACCCTTCGTCGAGCAGCCGTTTTGAAAGATGCGAGCCTATGAAGCCGGCGCCGCCGGTGATGAGCGCTTTCTTAATCATGGTGGTAATATTATATGCTAAAATAAAAATACCCGCAATTCTCCGAGCGGGAGTTTCCGGTACAATGAAAAGACTGGCGATTCTATCGGTTCTTCTCTTCGTGGCCGCCGTTCAGGCGGCCACGCTTAGCCTGTCGCTTGATCGGACCCGCATCTATCTTGGCGAATCCGTCATCGCAAACGTGACTCTGGAGGGCTCGCGCGACGACCGCAACATCCCTGTCTTCCAAAAGGCCTCCCAAAACGAGATTGAATATCTTGGTTCCCGCGACAACAGCCAGCACTCCATCGTGATAATCAACGGCAAGGTCACGCGGAATGACTTCGAGGGACGCGTCTTTGTCTTCCGCATCACCCCCTCGGCCGCAGGCACCTTCCAGACGGGGACCGTATCCGTCAAGACGCCATCAGGGACAATTTCCGCCCCGGGCGCGCGAATCGAGGTCACAGGAGTCGAGAAGCGCGACGACATTTCGGCCTCCGTCTCATGCGGCGACCAGACAGTTCTTGTCGAAAGCCCGTTCACAATAACGCTTTCAGTTTTGATCCGCGCCCTTCCCGCCCCCAACGCCGATTTCGAGCCAATCATGCCGGGGCAACCGCTGCACCTTGAGGCCGGCTATCTCAACGGCGAAGAAGTGAAGGGGCTGAAGCTTCCGGATCTCAGCGCCGCTCTAAACAATCTGGTTTCGCGCCATGGCGGGCGTGAGGCGGCTTTTACACTCAACGACTACAAGCAGCGCGGGATGTCGCTCGACCTCTTCGATTTCGGAGGCGACCCCTTCGCATCCCGCCCCATTCAGTTCCGCATTCCGCCGACGATAGTCCAGCGCGGCGGCACGAACTACTGGGAATACGCGGTCGGCCTGGACTACACCCCCACTGCGGAAGGCGACTACACTTTCGGCCCGATTACAGTCAAAGGCGCGATCATTGTCGGCGCAAGGACCGATGGCACGGCCCGGATGGACGAAGTGTTCGTGGTCGGTCCGGCCGTCACGGTGCGCGTCGTTCCCCCGCCAGAGGAGGGGCGGCCGGACTATTTCGTTGGCTCGGTTGGCAAGTCGATGCGCGCCACCGCATCGCTCGACACTTCGCGCTGCAAGGTCGGCGACCCGCTCACGCTCACGCTCGACCTTGCTGGCGAAATCAGCGTCTCCAACCTCAAGCCCCCGCTTCTTTCGCTTCAGCCGGGCCATTCCGATGATTTCCGCATCTACGACGACAACATCGAGTCGGAAAACATAGAGGGCGGAAAGCGATTCAAGTACCGCGTCCGCCCGCTTCGGGCCGGGACGCTTGAATTCCCCGCCGTCCTCGTGGCCTATTTCAACACGGTCAAGGGCGCGTACGAGACCGTGGCGACGGACCCAATGCCGCTGCAGGTCGAGGAGACAACGCGCATAGCGGCCTCCTCAGTCACGGACAGCGCCGATGCCGACGGAAGTGTCCGTGACGTCTCCAATGGCACCTTGGTGCCCGACGGCATCGTCTCGGCCGCCGCAGACCCGTCCCCGCGCTGCCTTGCCTGCGGTCCGAAAGCGCTTGCGGCGATACTGGCCGGCGCGCCGGCGCTGTGGATTATGTTCCTGGCGTTGCGCGCCCTTGCGGTATGGATGCGCGGCCGCCGCGAGCGTGGAACGCTTGGACGCCGCGCATCATCAAACCTCCGAGCCTTCCGCCAGGCCCGTTCCCGCGCCGCAAAGGATCCTTCCGCCGCAGCTGCGGCCGCCTCAAGCGCGGCCCGCGTCGCCCTGGCCGCCAAACTGGGACTTGAAACCGTCAGCCTTACCGTTCCCGAGATGCGCAAGGCGCTGGCGGGTCGCTCCGTTCCAACCGAAACAATTGATGAGGCCTGTGCAGCCTTCGATGACTTGGAGCGGCTATCGTACTCGCACGATGCCGA
>JAEEGJ010011213.1_pt1 | contig 22849 bp, 21 predicted proteins | sample 8958761 | NCBI WGS metagenome assembly JAEEGJ01 (sample SAMN16246546, study PRJNA631951) | gut metagenome | biome: gut microbiome; feature: rumen; material: RS-attached | host: Bos | place: Iran: Karaj | collected 2018-10 | reverse complement strand
TAATTCCCATCGGGACTATTCCGTCAGGGTTAGGTATTAGCACCTTTCCACTCAGGGAAGGTTGTTAGAACTTCATCGAGCCTAATCTCTCCGTTCTTCGATATAACATTGCGGGCCGAACCCGTAATTGCGCGGCAAAGATATTGCATTTCCGCAAATTCGCTACTGATTATTTGCATAATTACAACCCGCCGCAGCAATAAAGAGTCATTTGTTTTTTCAATAATCCATGTTTATGTTTATTATGTCAATATTTCCTCTATCTTTGTGGAAAGATTAACCTAATCTTAATTTTAACAACTATGGAGATAATATTGGTTTTGTTGTGTGCCTTTTTGCTTTCCGGCCTCTCAATGCCCCTCACCACCAACATATCACCTCTTTTGCAGAACCGGCTGTCCGTTGTCTGTAGTCTGTTGTCCGTAGTCCTTTTATTGCCATTTTGCCCCACAAACTTAAAACTTAAAACTCAAAAACTTATAACTTACAACTCCACCCATCTCCCTGTAAATCACCAATTTACCCCCCCCCCTGCAGGTTTGTAAACGCTTCTTGCACAGAGGGTTACACCATATTTTCACGCAACAGTTTTTTTCACACGCCCCGCAATGGGCTGTGTGCCAACCTGCTGTGCCCCGAAAACACAACCCCGAAAAACAGAATTTTCAATTCATAAATTAATTATTTACAAAAATTTAGAAGTTGCGCACGACACAAACCAGTGTATAAAAAAATGAAGAAAGTACTACTATTATTCACGGCTTTCCTGCTCGCAGCAAATGCGTGGGCAGATGTTATTGAGTATGACGGCCTGTGGTACGAAATCTGGGGCGAAGACAACAACCTTCTTAGGTTGATTAATCACGATGATTATTATGAAGAACCTTTTACCACAAAAAGTTCAGTGAATATACCATCATCATTTACAGATGGTAAAACATATACTGTTACGGGAATAAATTATGGTGCTCTTAGTAATTGCACCAATCTGACTTCGGTAACAATTCCTGAAACCGTTACAATAATTGACGACTATGCGTTTCAGAATTGCACCAATTTGGCTGAAATTGTGATTCCAAGTTCTGTAAAAATAATTGGTAATAGTGCATTTGCAAATTGCACCAGTCTTGCTTCAGTAACAATAAATGAAGGTGTTGAAAGCATCGGTGAAACAGCCTTTTACAATTGTAATCGTCTCGAATCAATAACATTTCCAAGTACGATTACAAGCCTCGGCACTCATGCGTTCCAGAAATGTACAAACCTCTCATTAGTAACTTTTCCCGAATATATTGAAACCTTGAATTATGGTTTAGAGGTGTTTAAAGATTGCAGTTATTCACCAGAATATACAACAGATGAAGACGGTTGTAAATATATGAAAATAGCGGGGAATCCGCATTTTGTCTTGATAGCAAGTGCAAATACCGAAACAGTCAATATTAACAACAATTGCAAGTCAATTGGCTACCAGGCGTTTCATTGGAAAAACAACATAACTACTATATCCATTCCTGAAAGTGTTACAAGTATTAGCGATGATGGATTCGAAGGTTGTCAAAATCTCGTTTCAATAACCATTCCGAGTACGGTTAAATGCATTGGTAAATATGCATTTTCGAGTTGCGACAATCTCGTTTCAATAACAATTCCAGAAGGTATTACTAGCATCAACCGTGGTGTTTTTTATAGTTGTGACAATCTTGTTTCAGTGACGATTCCAAGTTCAGTTACAAACATTGATCATGAAGCATTTTCTTATTGCAAAAACCTAACTTCCGTGAAAATTCCCGATGGTGCAAAAGTATATTCAAGAGCATTCGATTGCTGCGAAAAACTAACTACAGTAACCCTGCCAGGCAATTGTGAGGTTGAATATCGTTTTGAATTTTCTGAAGCCAATTTAGTGATTTGCGATGCTGCCAATCAAGAAGCATGTAGTTGGAGGGGAATTTTATGGTTTCCCGAAAATTGCAATTTTGTTTGGAATTGCAAAAACAAAAGGGTTACAGCAGATGCCGCCGAAGTTGAAGGCGTGAAATATGGCGCTGTAACCGCCGACCATAATGATTTTGTGTATGCTTACGGCGACACGGCAATCCTCACCGCCACACCTAACACCGACTGCAAGTTTGTGGGCTGGAGCGATGGCAACCACGACAATCCGCGCAAGGTTGTTGTGTTGGACAACGAAGTTGATGCCACAGTGAATACCTACACTGCCGCCTTCTACCCCAATACCGCCGAGACTTACGAAATATTAGTCACAACCAACAATACCGCCACCAACCTCCGAGGCACGGTTTCGGGCGACGGCGTATATCTGAAAGATGCTCAGGTTACTCTCACCGCAACACCCACAAACGCCAACCTTTACCACTTTGTGGGCTGGAGCAACGGCACGGTAACAGTTTCCACAAATGCAACATATAGTTTCACTGCCACTGAGGATGTCAGTCTTACAGCCATTTTCGAAGGACAGACGGTAAACATTGGCGATAATACTGTTAAAGCCGTTGGCCGCAATACCGACAACTGCACATTCCATCCAACCCTCACTGGCCGCTACACCATAACATCAACCTTCGATGATGTCACAGAAACACACGGTTATCTGCTTGACGATGAGGGAAATATTTTAAAAACAAATTATTTAGGCGGCGAAATCAATAATTTCAAAATAGTTTATAATCTGGAGGCCGGCAAAACTTATCATATAGGCGCAGGTTTCCATGATGAAAATGCGAATGGCGAAGTGCTGCTCAACATATCCACCCCCGATATGGTAATACGCACCGCCGCAATTGGCAATGGAGTTGTTGATGGTGCGGGTTATTTTCCTTACAATCAGCCCGCCACCGTCACGGCAAATCCAAATCCAGGCTATCATTTTGTGAAATGGCAGGATGGTAACACCGAGAACCCGCGCAACTTCACCGTAACTGAGAGCGCAACCTTCACGGCCACATTCGAGATTAACACCTACACCATTGCCATTGATGAAGCTGAGAATGGAACAACCAGTGGCGCTGGCACTTACACCCACGGCCAGAGCGTAACCCTCACAGCATCAGCCGCCGAGGGCTACCACTTTGTTGGCTGGGGCGATGGCAACAGCGAGACCACCCGCACGTTCAGCGCAAGCGAGGATATGAACCTCACGCCAACGTTCGCCATCAACCAGTACACCGTGAGCGTTGAGTTTGAGCACGGTTCGGTAACTGGCACAGGCACCTACAACCATGGCCAGACAGCACACCTTGTGGCTTCAGCCTCTGAGGGCTTTGAGTTCGCCGGCTGGAGTGATGACTGCGAAACAGCCGAGCGCGACACTGTTGTGACATCAAACGTTGCCCTGCGCGCCATTTTCATCAGCGAGGGTCAGCATATGTACAACATCAAGGTTGCAACACCTGAGAACGGCACCATTGCTGGCGCCGGCAAGTACATTGTGGGCGCAACAGCCACCCTCCACGCCTACGCAGCCGAGGGCTACCACTTTGTTGGCTGGGGCGATGGCAACACTGATACTCTGCGCGTTATTGAAAACGTTTCGGCTGATATGCAACTCACACCGTCGTTCGCCATCAACCAGTACACTGTGGCTGTAAGCAAGGCCGATAACGGAACCGTCACTGGCGCAGCCACTTACAACCACGGCGATGCAGTGAAAGTGGTTGCCACAGCCAACACAGGCTATCACTTTGCTGGATGGAGCACAGGCGAAACATCTGACACACTGAAGTTTACCGCCACACGCGACACGGCGTTCACTCCGTCGTTTGAGATTAACACCTATAAGGTTACAGCCGTTGCAGAGAAGGGCTCTGTTGCAGGTCTGCGCACCTACACTCACGGCTCCGATGCCACCATCACCGCCTATCCAGAGGATGGCTATCACTTTGTAAAATGGGCCGATGGCGTTGAGAGCGCCACACGCACACTCGTGGTTTTGAAAGACACCGCGTTCACCGCACTGTTCGAGATTAACAAGTACACGGCCAGCGTTGCCGAGTCGGCTCACGGCTCAGTAAGCGGCGCGGGTGAGTATACCCACGGCCAGACGGCCACCTTCGCCGCCACACCCGATGCCGGCTATCAGTTCCTCTTCTGGAGCGATGGCAGCAAGGTGAACCCACGCATAGTGAAGATGACCAAGGATGTTGAAATGCGCGCCGTCTTCTCGCTTGAGGGCCACAGCGCGTTCAATGTCACACTTGGCTCAAGCGCCCACGGCACCGTCACCGGCGGCGGCCTCTACATTGAGGGCGAGACGGCCACACTCACAGCCAAACCCGAGAGCGCCGCGTACCACTTTGTAGGCTGGAGCGACAACAACACCGACAATCCGCGCAATGTGGTGGTTGACAAGGAGATATCGCTTGTTGCGACCTTCGCCATCAACACCTACACCGTCAAGGCCGCTACTCACGAGAACGAGACCGAGCGCGGCTCAGTGACAGGCGGCGGCACCTACAACTACGGCGACATGGCAACTCTCCGCGCCACACCGGCCGAGGGCTTCCGCTTCACAGGTTGGAGCGATGGCGATGTGTATAACATTAAGTATCTGAGCATTACAAAAGACACAGCCTTCACGGCTCACTTTGCGCCCGCTGTCGGAACCGATACATTGTATGTGGATAAAATCATCGAAAAGATTGTAGAGAAAGTCATTACCGACACCATTAAGATTGACAGAATCATCAAAGACACGGTGAAGATAGAAGGCTCAGGCGAGGATACGGTTTACATCCACGAGAATGTCTATCTAAAAGATACCATTTATGTGAAAGACACCGTCTATATCACCGCCGATTCAACCATCATTGGCAAGGCTGACACCGTCTACATCACCAAAACCGACACGGTTTATGTCACCGTCACCGATACGGTTTACATTGAGAAGGAAACAGGTAAGCCAACGGCCATCAACGCCGTAGCCGCCACAGCAGTGAACATCTACGCCCACCACAACACCATTGTGGTTGAGAACGCCGAAGATGAAATCCGCGTTTACGACGCCATGGGTCGTCTAATTGTAGAGACGCCACATTGTGACGTCTCTACAGAAATCCGCGTCAATGGCACAGGCATTTACATTGTCAAGACGGGAAACACGGCCAAACGGGTAATGATAAATGATTAATTAAATCGGTTAGATATAAAACGTAAGGGGCGATGAAAATCGCCCCTTTTTTTTGTTGCAAAATCTATTTCTAAACAAACTAATCCAAAACAAACCCAAAATCAATCCTTTTTAGGCTCAATTCGGATTCGTTTGGTTAGAGCAAAAACCCGGAAATCATATTTAGGAGCACACAAAAATCATTTTACGACAAACATTTAAAAAGGTTATAGGTTTAAAAAAGTGCAATTTGTTAGAAAACGTTTGCAAATGGTTTTTTCGCCGAAAATGCCCGAATTTAAATCTGTCGAATTTGTATAACCGCCAGATTTATAACCACATACAGAGAATTGAAAAATAATGGTATTTTTCACACATATTATCACCAATGGGGTGTTAACAAAACAAACGGCGGATTTTTTGCGGGCGGCAAAAAACAAGAATTATTTTTGTAGCGTGAAAAAGAAAAAGAAGAAGGAACATGAAAATCAAACAAATCAGCAAGAAGGCATTAGCAGTATTTGGAGCAGCAGCGCTCATCACAACTGCAATCTGCGCCTACAAGATTGAAAGCTCGAAAGTGACAGTTTTCATCAAGGGTAACGTGAAAAACGTGAACTACACTGGTAGTCTGCAGTCAGCAATCGGCTACACAGTTGAGATCAGTTCGCCTGACTACACCACCGATGATTTTGTTTGCTATGCAACTGATTCGGTCAGTGGAACTAACATTGGAACGTACGGCATGGGCATTTGCAGCAGCGACTTCCACAATGTGAATCCAAACTACAGCAATGTGGAGTTTGTCATTGTTGAAGATGGTCGACTCTGCATCAACGTTGACGAGGACGAGGAGTAACAGCCACCGGCCCAAAGCCAGGCATCACACACGGTTCTTTTCGGGAACTGTTTGATAGTAAAGCCATTGCGATTGTCGCAACGGTTTTTTTGTTTTTATAGAGCAAACGTTTGCAGTAACAAAATCCCAGAGCCTCCACAATCCGCAAACAGCCGTTTGATTTATCTGCTAAAACAATTACTTTTGCACGATTTTTTAAGTGAATTATCCGCTTGCTGAAAATGATTGAAAAGCAACAAACTATCAAGAACGAGGTTTCGATTGAAGGAACCGGACTTCACACTGGGGCACACGTGATAATGACGTTCAAGCCCGCCCCCATCGACTACGGATACAAATTTCAACGCATTGATTTAGAGGGACAACCAACTATTCCGGCTCTGGCCGAATATGTGATCGACACATCGCGCGGAACCACCATCGGCCGCGGCGACGCACGCGTCTCAACCATTGAGCACGTGATGGCAGCCGTCTACAGTCTCGGCATCGACAACATACTGATTCAGATTGACGGTCCTGAAACGCCGATTATGAGCGGCAGTTCAATCGAGTTTCTGAATGCGCTGAAAACAGCCGGAATTGAAGAGCAAGACGCTGAGCGCCAATATTTTGAAGTAAAGGAGAACATCCGCTACGTGAATCCGGAAAAGGGCATCGAGATAATCGCCTACCCCGACTCGAAATTCAGCATCGACGTGCTCATCGACTTCAACTCGAAAGTGCTCGGACAGCAGTTCGCCAGCATCGACAACATCAGCGATTTTGAGAAGAACATTGCCAACTGCCGCACCTTCGTTTTCGCGCACGAGTTGGTTCCTCTGTTCAATATGAACCTGATTCGCGGCGGACAGCTCGACAACGCCATTGTGATTGTCGAGAATAAAATCTCGCAAGAGGAGTTCGACCGCATTGCCGACTTCTGCAACAAGCCGCGCGTCAAGGCCCGCGAGGGAATCCTTAATGAGGACCTGAAATACGACAACGAACCGGCACGCCACAAGTTGCTCGACATCATCGGCGACCTGGCCCTGACCGGAAAAATGATAAAAGGCAAGTTCATTGCCAAAAAGCCTGGTCACTTTGCCAACACCGAGTTTGCAAAGCAGATTCGGCAGTGCATCAAGTTTCAGCAGAAAAACGGCGTTGCGCCCGTCTTTCACCCCGATCAGAAACCCATCTACGACATCAACGATATAATGAAACTGCTGCCTCACCGGCCGCCTTTCCTGTTGGTTGACAAGATTATGGAAATCAACGAGAACTCGGTGGTGGGAGTGAAATGCGTAACCATGAACGAGCCGTTCTTTGTGGGCCATTTTCCGCAGGAACCCGTCATGCCGGGCGTGCTTCAGATTGAAGCCATGGCGCAGGTGGGCGGAATCCTGGTGCTGAAAGACCTTGAGAAACCGCAGGAATGGTCGACCTACTTCCTGAAAATCGACAATGTGAAATTCAAGCACAAAGTGGTGCCGGGCGACACTCTCATCTTCAAACTCGAGTATCTGGCCCCCGTGCGCCGCGGAATATGCCACATGCGCGGGCAGATGTTCATCGGCTCGAGCCTTGCAATGGAAGCCGAATTGATGGCGCAACTCGTGCACAACAAGACCGACGAGGAAAATAACGAAACAAATACCGAAGAATAATGGAATATAAAATGTCTCAAATCCATCCGGATGCCAAAATCGGACAGAACGTCGAAATCGGACCTTTTGTAACTATCGATAAAGATGTTGTGATTGGCGACGGAACCAAAATAATGAGCGGGGCTGTCATTCTTGAGGGCACACGCATCGGCAAGAACTGCCGCATCTTTCCTCACGCCGTGCTGGGAGCCATACCGCAGGACCTGAAATTCGTGGGTGAGTACACCACTTGCGAGATAGGCGACAACAACACCATCCGCGAGTTTGTGACCATTAACCGCGGAACCCAGTCGACAGGCCGCACCGTCATTGGCAACAACAACCTGCTGATGGCCTACACCCACGTCGGCCACGACTGCATTCTGGGCAACAACTTGATTATCTCGAACGCCACTCAGTTTGCCGGCGAAGTTCACGTCGACGATTATGCAGTAATCGGTGGCGGCTCGCTTTTGCACCAGTTCACCCACATCGGCTCGTATATGATGCTGCAGGGCGGCACAAGAGTCAGCAAAGACCTTCCGCCATTTGTGATTGTTGGTGGCGAGCCGGCCTCTTACTTCGGCTTGAACCTTGTGGGCCTTCGCCGTCGCGGATTCTCAAACGAGACCATCAACGCCATTCACGATGTCTATCGCATTATCTATCAGGGCGGAATGAACACATCGCAGGCTCTCGACACCATAATGGAGACTCTGCCGCAAAGCCCCGAGCGCGACTATATTGTGAAATTTATCAAAGAAAGTTCGCGAGGCATTGTTCCAAGCTGCACAAACAGAAAGTAACACGGACGTCCGCACGGAAAATGAGCGCTGAAAAAAATGCGAATTTTGATGTGCGGATTTTTTAAAAAACATCTATATTTGTAGTTAATCTACATTAAGACTTCTAACAATGGAATCTGGTAAAAGAATTATTGTGCCGTGGGACTTCACTGAAGTGGCACAAAACGCATTGGCTCACGCAGTTAAGATTGCAAAAGTGTTGGAAAACAGCATTGTGCTTCTTCACATTGCCAAGGCCGACAAAGAAGCCGGCGAAGCCTTGCCAAAACTTCAGCAAGTGGCTGCTGACGCCGAAAAAGCAAACGGTTTGAAAGTTGAAGCCGTTGTTCTTGTTGGTAATATTTTCAACACCATCGGCGAGTACACCAAAGACCACGACGACATCAACCTTGTCATCATGGGCACCCACGGAATGAAGGGTATGCAAAAACTGACAGGTAGCTGGGCACTCAAGGTGATTGTAAGTTGCTACGCTCCTTTCATCGTTGTTCAGGACCCACCGCTCGAAAATTCAACCTACAGCAAGATTGTCTTCCCTGTGGATTTCAAAAACGAGAACCGCGAGAAACTTGTGTGGGCCATCTATTTCGGCAAGATTTTCAACGCAAAAATATGCTTCATCAAACAGGAGGTCAACGATTCCAACCTTGTCCGCAAGGTCAACACAAACCTCTCATTTGCAAAGAAATATCTCACCAAATACGAGGTTGAGTTTGAGATTGAGACCGCAACAAGCGGCAATTTCGAGGAGCAGACCATTGAATACGCAAAACGCATTGAGGCCGACATGATGATGATTATGACCACCAAGAACATCGGCACTCTCGACTACGTGCTTGGCGCCAGCGAGCAATACATCATCGCCAACACCGCTCGCATTCCAGTCATGTGCGTCAATCCGCGCAAGAACTCGAATTTCGCTTTAGGTTCACTGTATTGATACTGAATCCGCACTTCCGAGTGCTGAAATCTGATAAATCACAAAGCCCCTTCCTAAATGGTGGGGGCTTTTTTTATTACAACTCTTTCCGCATCCGGGCAACGGGAATGCCCATCTTTTCGCGGTATTTGGCCACGGTGCGGCGGGCCACCTGATAGCCTTTCTCTTTAAGGATGGCGGCCAGAGCGTCGTCGTTGAGCGGGTTGCGCTTGTCCTCGCCCTCAACGGCGTCTTTCAGAATGCTCTTCACCTCGCGTGACGACACTTCCTCGCCGCTGTCGGTCATGATTGAGTCAGAGAAGAACCATTTGAGCGGGAAAATGCCAAAATCGGTCTGTATGAACTTGCTGTTGGCCACACGCGAGATGGTGCTCACGTCAAGGCCAGTGATGTCGGCAATGTCGTTCAGAATCATCGGGCGCAGTTTCTTGTCATCGCCGTCCAGGAAGTAGTCGCGCTGATAGTTGACAATGGCCTGCATTGTCGAGAGCAGGGTGATTTTGCGCTGCTGAATGGCATCGATGAACCACTTTGCAGAATCAATTTTCTGCTTCACAAAGTTGATGGTGTCGCGGTCCTGCGTGGTGCGCTTGTTTTTCACGGCCAACTGCTCAAGCATATTGGTGTAGGTGGGGCTGACGCGCAGATTAGGCGTGTTGAACTCGTTGAGCGACACCTCGAGAATGCCGTCGTGGTTCTCGAGCACAAAATCGGGCGTGATGGGCTGAAGCGTGCGCTCCTGCGGATTCGAGTATCCACCGCCTGGTTTGGGGTTGAGCCGAAGAATCTCGTCGAGAGCCTCTTTCAGTTGCTGCTCGGTGGCGCCTGTGCGTGCCAGAATCTTATCGTAGTGTTTTTTCGAGAATTCAGTGAAGCATTTCTCAATTATTTTGGTGGCGAGTTGCACCGTTTCCGACTGCTGATTGCGACGCTTCAATTGCAGCAGCAGACACTCCTGGAGAGTGAGCGCGCCTACGCCTGCAGGGTCGAAACTCTGAATGATGTTCAACACCTCGCGCAATTCAGTTTCCGATGCCTCAATGTTTTGCGAGAAGGCCAGATCGTCGGAAATCGACTCAAGTTCGCGGCGCAGGTAGCCGTCGTCATCGATATTACCTATAATATATTCGGCAAGTTTGTGCTGGCGGTCGCTCATTTTGTGAAGGCCCAACTGGTTCATCAGGCTCTCGTGGAAAGTGGGGCCTTGCGAGAGTGGTGTTTCGCGCACCTCATCGTCGGGTGAGAAGTTGTTTGCGCGCAACTTGTACGACGGAATATAGTCATCGTCGTTCAGGTAGCCCTCCATCGACAGTTCATCCTGGTCCTTCGGCTCTTCAGGCAGCGGCTCCTCGCCTTCAGTGCGCCCTTCAAACTCAGCCTCCTCAAGCGCAGGATTCTCCTCCATCTCGCTCTTGATGCGCTGGTCGAGTTGCATAACGGGCACCTCCAGCAGTCGGATGACCTGAATCTGCTGCGGCGACAGTTTTTGAAGCAGTTTCTGTTGTAAACTCTGTTTCAGCATAGCCTTTCCTAAAAAGCGGTTGCAAGATACGCATTTTTGTTGTTGATTTGGTCAATCGGATAATCGGTGAATTGAAAATACCAATCCGCTACGCGGCTTTTATGCCACGCATAAATCAACAATTCTGGCTATTACGGGGAAATACCGCAATCACATTTTCGGCACAAACTGCAACATTTTCAGAGCCGTAACAGCGGCTTCAACGCCTTTGTTGCCCAGACGTCCGCCCGAGCGGTCGAGTGCCTGCTGAAGATTGTCGGTGGTGAGCACGCCGAAAATCACTGGAATTTTGCCTTCGGCATTCAGTGCCGAAAGTCCGTTGGCCACACCGTCGCAGATGAAGTCGAAGTGGCGTGTTTCGCCTTGGATAACGCATCCGATGCAGATTACAGCGTCGGCTTTCCAAGAGCCGTTGAATGGAACGTCACCGTGCGAGAAACGGGCGGCGGCGTAGGTGAGTTCAAACGTGCCAGGAACGTGGTAAAGCATAATGTTGCTTTCGTCAACGCCGTTCTCTTTCAGCGTCTGGATGGCGCCTTCGGCCATTGCGTTTGTGACCTGCGCGTTCCATTCGGCCACAACAATAACAAAGCAGCGACCTTTGCCCGAAGGTATGGTCGCTGCGTCGTATTCTGATAAGTTTTTAAGTGCTGTTGCCATTATTTTGCAATCTCGGCGTTCATCTTCTCAATGTTCTTGTCGGCATTCATTGCTTCCTGCGACATGGCAAAGTCGTTTTTGATTGCGGTGTAGAGAGCCAGGGCTTTCTTGTAGTTGCCCAGTTTCTCGTAAACCTGTGCGGCTTTGTTCAGATAGAGCGGCGTTGTGAAATCGTTTTTGGCGTTGGCAGCGGCTTTCTCGTAGTACGATGCGCCTTTTGCTTCTTCGCCCAACTCAACGTATGCATCGCCCATCACGCCCAGAGCAACTGAACTCAAGGTGATGTCTTTCGATTTGAATTTCTTCAAGTGGCTGATAGCGCTCTCGAAGTCGCCTGTGTACATATAGCAGAGTCCAGCGTAGTAGTTGGCCAGTTTGCCTGTCTGGGTCATGCCATAGTCGTCAATAACATCCAGAAAACCAGCGTAGTTGCCGTCGCCGTTGAGAGCAACTTCAAACGAGTCTCTCTGGAAATATTGCTCAGCTGCAAACATTGCGGCGCTTGCCTTGTTGTTTTGCGGCACCAGATAGAAGCGCTGTACAGCGAAGAAGATGGCCACCACGGCCAGGATGCCAATAACTGCATATGATATTACCGATTTGTGGTCGTTGATGAACAATTCGGCTCTATTCAGTGTTTCCTGAACGTTTTCAAAACTGTCAGGTTGTTGGTCTTTAACGTTTTTCGACATAATTAAATGAATTTTCATTAAACGGGGCAAAAATAATCGTTTTTACAATTTTTGAAAATAATTATTTGCCACTGTAAGTTGGCGAAGTTTTAAGTTATAAGTTGTTGAAGTTTTAAGTTTTATGTTATAAGGTTCAAGTTAAGAATCGCATTCCTGATTCCTGATTTCCAACCCCATTTTTCATTTTTAACTTTACATTTTTAATTCTCAATGTCTGTAGTCTGTAGTCCGTAGTCCTTTAATACGCTGATTTAAACTGTTTCAGGAATCGGATGTCGTTCTCGAAATAGAGTCGAAGGTCGCGCACCTGATATTTCAGCATGGCAATGCGCTCAACGCCCATGCCAAAGGCGAAACCTGTGTATTTCTCGCTGTCGATGCCGCAGTTTTTCAGCACGTTGGGGTCAACCATGCCGCAACCCAGAATCTCGAGCCATCCAGTGCCCTTGCAGATGTTGCAGCCTTTGCCGCCGCAGATTGAGCACGACACGTCCATTTCGGCCGACGGCTCGGTGAACGGGAAGTACGACGGGCGCAGGCGGATTTTGGTGTCGTTGCCGAACATCTCTTTGGCGAAATACAAAAGTGTCTGCTTCAAATCGGCAAACGAAACATTTTCAGCCACATACAAACCTTCAACCTGGTGGAAGATGCAGTGTGCGCGGGCCGAAATGGCTTCGTTGCGGAACACGCGGCCAGGGAAAATCATGCGGATTGGCGGCTGGCGTTTCTCCATTATGCGCGACTGCACGCTCGATGTGTGTGTGCGCAGCAGAATGTCGTGCGGGTCGGGCTCCATCGATTTCTTCTCAACAAAGAAGGTGTCCTGCATATCGCGTGCGGGGTGTTCGGCGGCGAAGTTCATTGCCGAGAACACGTGCCAGTCGTCTTCAACTTCGGGACCTTCGGCAACGGTGAACCCGATGCGGCTGAAGATGTCCACAATCTCGTTCTTGACGATTGAAATGGGGTGGCGGGTGCCAATCTCGAACGGCTCGCCAGGGCGCGTCAGGTCGTGGCGGCTGTCGTCAGACACTGCGTTTTCGAGAGCCGCGGCGGCATCGTCGTATTTCTGCTGTGCAAACTGTTTCAGTTTGTTGATTTCGGCGCCAAACTGCTTTTTCATTTCGGCTGGAACGGTGCGGAACTCATCGAACAACTGGCCGATTTCGCCTTTCTTACTTAAGAATTTCAAACGGAACTGCTCAAGGCTTTCCGCCGAATTGGCCTGGAACTGCTGAACAGAGCCTGCCAATTCCTTTATCTTGTCTAACATATATTGTTGTTTTTAAAACGAGTGCAAAGGTACTTAAAATAGCGGTTTTGCCAACATAAAATGACGGTGCCGCTTTCGCGATGTGTTTTTAGTTATTTATCTCTAACCAAACGAACCTGAATTAATCAAAAAAAATAGCGGTGTCGCTTGCGCGAGAAATTTATAGAAAAATGGATATAAAATTTATAAAAAAATTGAATTTAAATCATTTATCTCTAACCAAACGAACCCAAATTTATCCTAAAAAAATGGGGTTTGTTTGGATTAATTTGGTTAGAACCTGATTATGAACAATTTTGTTTTAAATTTTCTTACAATTTCTGCCCGTTAGGGCATGCAAAAAACAAAACCGCCTATTTTTTCACGCTCATTTTGCATTTGCCCTTGTTGTGGGCGAAAATGTACGGCATGAAATCGCCGTGGCGCCATAAGCGGTGAAGCGGCTCGCACCAGAAGTGATGGTCGCCGTTGAATTCGGCCGCCTTGCAGCGCGATTCCATCATCCGCCGCCGCGTGTAGCGCTTCTGAATACGATAGGTATGGTTCATTGTCTGCCGCGACGCCTTGCGGTCTTCCTTCGCTTCCTGCTTCATCTTTTTGTACTCTTCCACGTTTGCTTTCAGCATCTCGATGTCGCTTTTCACGTTGTGCTTGTGCTTGTCCGATTTGTTGTCAAACAGATACTGATATTGGGCCGATGAAGCGAACGGCGCTGCCATCAGCAATAAAAACAGTATATTTGCGACAATAAATTTCATCAGCGCAATGATTTGCAAATCTTTGTCAAAGGTACTCACTTTTTGCATTTTAGCAACCGCGGCGGCGTGTGTTTCGTGTTTTAACAACGACGATGATGTGGTGCCGTGGACCGAAGTGAAGGTGCGGATTAACACGCTTGACGCGAAATACATTGATTTGCAGAGCGATAACAGCCGTGTAGTGGTGAAGGACTGCGGCTACGGCGGCAATGGGATAATCGTTTACCACACGTCGGGCAACGTTTTCAATGCCTTCGACTGCACCTGCACCTACGAAGTGAGCGATACTTGCGCCGTTCAGCCCGACGATGGCAACATTGCAGGCGCCGTTTGCCCTGTTTGCGGCTCGAAATTTGAACTTATCAATTGCGGAATGCCCACATCGGGCAAGGCCCGCTACTCGCTCAAAAGTTATCGGGTTAGTTACAGCGAACCTATCTTGCGAATTTTCAACTAATTATGGAAGCGGTCTATCTCTGTTTGGGCGGAAATGTGGGCGATACGCGGAACTATCTGCAAAACGCTGTCGCGATGATTGGCCGCCGTGTGGGGCGCGTTGTGAGCCAGTCGGCCGTTTACCAGTCAGAGCCGTGGGGATTCAATGCCGAGCAGATATTTCTGAATCAGGCGGTTATGGTTGAAACCGAACTTGAGCCGCACGCCGTGCTTGAGCATTGCCTGCAGATTGAGTCCGAACTTGGGCGCACCCGCAGCGGCAACGGCTATGAGCCCCGCACCATCGACATCGACATTATATTTTTCGACCATCAAATCATCAGCCAGCCCGACCTGCAAGTGCCGCATCCGCTTATGCACCGCCGCAATTTTGTGCTGCGCCCGTTGTGCGAAATCTCAGCAGATTTTGTGCATCCTGTTTTTGGAAAAACGGTGAGCCAACTTTGGGCGGAATGTGATGATAAATCGGCGGTTACACCCCTTCGTTTTCATCAGGGAAATCAGACAGATAGCGTTTTGTGAATAGCCTGATTGGGTACCAAGCGGCAAGCAGCCCGATGCCCACCACTGTGACGAACACCAGCACAAAATCGGTCCACATCATCTTCACGGGGTAACTGCTGACGACAAACGAGCCCATCGAGTCGAGTTTCAGGAAGCCGAATGTCTGCTGAAGCCAGCACACGAGCAGTCCGAGCAGCAACCCGATAACCGCGCCGCCAATGCTAATCAGGCGGCCTTCGCTGGCAAAGATGCGACGGATGCCGCGCTTGCTTAATCCAATGTGGCTTAGGGTTTTAATATCGTTTTTCTTGTCGATTATCAGCATTGAGAGCGAGCCAATCATATTGAAACTGCCAATTATCAGTATAAAAGTGAGTATCAGATAGATGGCGAATTTTTCAGACTTCATCACCTTGTAGAGCAACTCGTGCTGCTGATACTGCGTGCGCACAACATACTCACTGCCAGCCGCTAGCTGAATCTCATCGCGGGCACGGATGGGGTCGGTGCCAGGCTTGAGTTTTATTTCGAGCGCACTGGCCTGTGTCGAATATTCGAGCAAATCGCGTGCAAAATCAAGTGGCACAATCATATAGCGCGTGTCAATCTCTTGCTGGATGGCAAAAATTCCTGACGGGTAGATGTACGATTTGCTGAAGGCGCGTTCGGGGTTCATCGAAATGCGGCCGCTGCGTTTGGGCACGTAGATGAGCAGCGGATTGACAAAATTGATGTTTACCGACAGGTAGTAGGCCAGTCCCGCGCCCACAACCGCCATCGGACGGTGGCCGTCGTTGAGAGTGAAAGTGCCGTTGATGAGTGTTGTGTCGATGCCCGTCAGACGGCTGTAACTGTCTGGCACACCTTTGATTACGCCAGGATTCATATGCTTGTCGTACTCAAGCAGCACGTTCTCTTCGAGCGTCTCGCAAACCAGACTGATGCAATCCAACTGACAAGCCGCCGCCAGCCTTTCGTCTTGTGGCTCAAGCACTTTGCCCTGTGCGGGTGTGATTTTGATGTCGGGGTCGAAATTGCTGAACATCGACTTTATCAGGTCGTCGAACCCGTTGAAAACCGACAGCACAATGATGAGCGCCATTGTGCACACCGCCACGCCCACCAGCGAAATGGCAGATATGACATTGATGATGTTGTGCGATTTCTTCGAGAACAGGTAGCGGCGAGCCACAAAAGCCGACAGGTTCATTGCTGTGTGTTTGAGAGTTACGACTGTTTGTCCTGGTCGCCTTTGAGCAGACGTTCGATGTTTTCAAGATAGTCGAGCGAGTCGTCGATGAAGAAATTCAGTTCGGGAATGATGCGCACCTGATTGTGGATGCGGTTGCCCAACTGGAAGCGGATTTCCTTGCTGTGTGCTGATATTGAGTTCATTATCTCGTCGCGACGATTGTCGGGGAAGATGCTCAGATAGATTTTCGCCACCGAAAGGTCGGGGCTGATGCGCACCACCGACACGGTGATTATCGAGCCCTTGAACCAACTGCGGGCGTAACTTTGGAACATCTCGGCCAAATCCTTCTGAATCAGGCGCGAAACTTTATTCTGGCGCGGTGTCAACTCTTCCATGATGATTCTATTTTTATTTGGTGCAAAGGTAGAAAGATATTTCCTATCTTCGGCAAAACAAAAACTTTGAACTATGAACGCATTTCACGCCTACGACATTCGCGGAATCTATCCCGACCAATTCAATAAAGACGATGTTTACAAAATCGGCTTTTTCATTCCTGAACTGTTCAAAACCAACAAGATACTTGTGGGCCGCGATATGCGCACATCGTCGCCCGAGATTTTTGAGTCGCTGTGCCGAGGCATAACCGATGCTGGCGCCGACGTTTACGCCGCAGGACTCACCACCACACCTATGGTATATTATGCCACCGCAAAATTCAATTTCGAGGCTTCGGTGCAGATAACGGCTTCGCATAACTCAAAGGAATACAATGGGTTGAAGATTTCGAGGGCGCAGGCGTTGCCCGTTGGCCTCGACTCTGGTTTGGGAGAACTGAAGCAGATGGTTGAAACCCGCAGCGTGGCTCCTGTGGCCAAAAAAGGAAAAATTATCGATTTCGATTTTAAAGCCGAATACATTGATTTTCAGCGGCAATACCTGAAAGACCTGTCGAATCTGAAAATAGCCATCGACTGCTCAAACGGCATGGCATCGATGCTGATTCACGATATTTTAGGCAATGCCCCAACCTACATCTACGATACGCTCGACGGCACCTTCCCTCACCATGAGCCGAATCCGCTCATTGAGGCTAACTGCGCTGACCTTGAGGCACTTGTGAAACGCGAAAAGGCTGATGTTGGCGTCATCTACGACGGCGATGCCGACCGCGTGATGTTCATTGATGAAAACGGAAATTTCATCAGTCCCGATTTGATAATCGGCTTGCTGGCGCACTATTTCCTTGAGGAGAAAGGATTGAAAGGCAATGTGTTGCAAGACATCCGCACATCGAAAGCGGTGGGCGAGTACGTTGAGAAATTCGGCTCGAAAATGAATATGTGGCGCGTTGGCCGTGCGTATGCGGCGCTCAAACTGCGCGAGATTGACGGCATCTACGGCGGCGAGCTGGCTGGCCACTACTATTTCCGCGACTTTTACTACTCCGATTCGGGCATAATGGCCTCGCTCATAGTGCTTGGCATTGTGGCCAATCTGAAAAAACAGGGAAAAACGTTTTCGCAAGCCATTGCGGGCATTGCAAAATACTGCAATTCAGGCGAAATCAACTTCAAAATTGAGAAGAAGCAAGAGGCAATGGACGCTGTGCGCGACTATTTCACCAGCACCGAAAAACCAACCGCCATGTTCGATTTCGACGGCTACCGCGTTGAGTTCCCCGACTGGTGGTTCAACATCCGCCCATCGAACACCGAGCCTTATCTGCGCCTTCTGGCCGAAGCCAAAACTCAGCAGATGCTCGATGAGAAACTGGGGAAAATCAAGGAGATAATCGGTCAGTTTTCGTGACAGGAGCAAAGAATCGATAAAAATATCAGACTTCCGAAAAATCGCGCCAGCAAACGCTGTTTGGGCCGAAAAATCGCGATTGGTCGAAATATCCGCCCGATTTGCCGAAAATTTATACCATAAAAACAAAATGTATGGTTATAATTGCGGCGGAATCGAAGACACAATTTGTGCAATCGATTTCATAAACAAAAAATATAAGTTGAAATGAAAAATCGATTCAAAAAAGGCGTGGCACTGCTTGCCATTGTTCCTTTCCTTTTCGGCTCGTGCGCCAAGGAAGAAGGCCCTGGAGGCTCGTCAACAATCTACGGCCGCGTTTGGGTTGAAGACTGGAACTCGAACTTCTCCAAAATCAACGACCAGTACTGGGCACAGGAGGAGCGCGTTTATCTGCTCTACGGCAATGACACCATCTACAGCAAGGATTTCCGCACCGACGACGCTGGCTGCTACAAGTTCGACTATCTGACAAAGGGCAACTACACAATCTACGCCCTCTCGAAAGACAAGGACAACCCGACATCGCCGATGAAAGTGCGCTCTGCAGTCACCGTGAAAATCAGCAAGAACAACCAGACGGTTGAGGCTCCGAAAATCACAATCTACGACTGATGACTGAAGACGAGATAAAGGAGAGTCTCCAACGTTTTACGCCAATCTCGCTCTCGGAGATGGACGACCTGAAGTTGATGAATCGTCTCGACAACAAGTTCGTCTTCTCAATCAACGAGTTGGGCAACGTGCTCCGTCAGGCGGCCGAACACTACCGCGTGCTCGAAATCAACGGCCAGCGTGAGTTCTTCTATCTGACCAAATACATGGACACGCCCGACTGGTTCTTCTTCTCGGAGCATCAGAAAGGCCACGCCGACCGCTACAAAATCCGCATGCGTACCTACGAGGTCAACCAGCAGTCGTATCTCGAAATCAAGCACAAGACCAACAAGGGCCAGACCAAAAAGTCGCGCATCAAAATCAAAAGCACTGACGGGCTCGACGACGAGTGCCGCCGCTTTATTGAGGAGAAGACTCACCGTCAGGCTGATAATCTGGATTTTGTGTCGATAAACGGATTCAACCGCATCACTCTGGCCTCGTTTGAGACTCACGAGCGCATCACCATCGACCATAACCTGTCGTTCTCGCACGACGGCAACACAATCAAACTCAACCGTTTGTGCATTGCCGAAGTGAAGAAGGAGCGCTCGTCGATGCGCACGCCAATCATCGACATAATGAAAAACGTGCACGGCCTCAACACTGGCCTGAGCAAATACTGCATCGGAATCTCGTACCTGCACGAGGATTTGAAGCAGAACGCATTTAAACCTAAAAAATTATTAATCAATAAAATAGAACGAAATGAATATTTTGCAAACTGATTTGTTTTTTGGAATGCCACTCTTTTCGGCCGAAGGAATCGGCTCACTGGTTTTCCGTTTCTTTTTCAACCTTGTGATTTCGGTAATCGTCATCCGCGGAATCTACTATCCTAAGACTCAGCGCCGCGATTTCCTCTTCACCTTCCTGCTCATTGGCCAGGTTATCTTCCTGATGTGCTTTGTTTTGGAGAGCGTCAAACTGCAGGTGGGATTCGCCTTGGGCTTGTTCGCCGTGTTCGGAATCATCCGCTACCGCACCATGTCCATTCCAATCAAAGAGATGACCTATCTGTTCATCATTATTGGTGTTTCGGTCATCAACTCGCTGGCTAACAAGAAGGTAAGTTACACCGAACTGCTTTTTGCCAACGGCATGATTGTGGCCATCGCGTGGATTGTTGAGAAACTGAAAATTGAGAATGCTGGCACCGCCATTGTCATTTTTGAGAAGATTGAACTGGTTTGCCCCGAGAAGGAATCGGAACTGATTGCCGAACTCGAGAAGCGCATGGGCGTGTCAATCGAGAAGGTTGAAGTCATCAAACTCGATTACCAGAAAGACATTGCGCGCTTGCAGGTGTTCTTCAGCAAAGACCAGCAGGCCGTTGTGGAGCACAGCAAAATCGAATACAAGAACTACTCTAACGAGAGTAACTAATTCGGCGGGCGCAGTCCCGTTCAAACAAACAAACGGAATAATGAGACTTGCACAATTAACACTGACGCTACTGGCGGGCGCGCTGCTTACGGCGGCCGCCCCTGCCACAGCGCAGAACACTGATTTTCAGACATGGAGTTCGGTCGGGGTGAAGAAAAAACTGTCGAAGAAACTGTCGGTTGCGGTGGAGGAGGAGTTGCGGCTCTACAACAACTCAACGGCCTTTGGAAAGGACAATGTGTCGGCAACGGCCACCTATAATCTCCACAAGAAACTGCGCGTGGGCGGCGGCTACCGCTATTCGCGCGTCAATGGTTTCGATGACGGCTACTCAAACGCCCACCGACTCATGCTCAACGCCACTCTGCGCCACAAAACTGGCAGCGACATTGTGTTAAGCCTCCGCGAACGCTTCCAAACTGACTGGTCGTCGGCACCGCACGAATATGCATCGATGTACTTGCGCCACCGTCTGCAAGCCGCTTACAGTAGCAAGGAGAGCCCTTGGGGACCGTATGTGAGCGTGGAGTTCAGCCAGTCGCTCAACAATCCCGCAGGCAACGGCTTCGACCGAGTCCGCGCCCTTGCAGGCTGCGAATACGAGATGTTGGGCAAACTGACCTTCAACGCTGCTTGGGGTTACCAATACACCAACCGCCCGCTGAAAAAGGTTAAAAAAGCAAGCATTCTGGCAATTGGAGTGACTTACGGGCTTTAATTTTTCTCATCTTTTTCGCTTTAAAGCAAAAAAATGCAGTAAAAATTAACAAAACTGCATATTTTGTTTAACTTTGGCTCGTATGCTAAATTCAACCCGCGAGTGAATGCGGGTGCTTTGCACAGAACTTAATATCTACTTTTATGAGATTGACATTCAAAATGTTACCGCTCTTTGTAGTTTGTTTGGCAGTGGCTTGCTCAAGCAATGACAAAAAGCAAAAAGAACAACAACTCAAGAGCGCTTTGACCATTGACAGCAGCGAATGTGAGGCAACAGTGAAGAAAATCTTCTTCAATTTGCCGTCGCCAGTTGAAATTACACAGACACTTCTCAAGACCGAGGAGCCTTTCAACGGCGATATGCTGAACTCGGCCGACAACCTTGAGAAGTACAACACCTCGAGCAGCCTGGCGCTCAACTTCGGTATTTATGGTGCCGACCTTTGCTACTGCCGTGTTTACGACCAACTGCAGGAAGCCATCAACTATCTGTCAGTAATCAAGAAGGTTACCGAGAAATTGCAGATTCCTGAAGAGGAGGGTTCGGAGACCATCAACCGCATTGAGCAGAGTCTTGAGAACCGCGACTCCATCTTCTACATCATTTCAGACACTTACGCACGTGCAGATAGTTATCTGAAAGAAAACGAGCGCGATATGACCGCATCGCTCATTTTGGCAGGTGCTTGGATTGAGGGAATGTATTTCGCAACAACCCTTGCCGCCCAGCCTGACGCAAAAGACGACATCATCAACAACATTGTTGATCAGAAATACACGGTTGCAAATCTTGTCAATCTGCTCAACACCTATAACGAAACACCTGAGGTGGCATCGCTGATTGATGATTTCAACAAGGTTCAGGAAATCTACAACTCGATTGAAGTCACTTACGACAAATCAGTTGTTGTCAACACCGATCAGAACGAACATGTGACCAGCATCGATGCTCCAGTGACGGTGAAAATGACCAAAGATCAGTTGAAGGAAATAGCAACTCTGATTAAAGCCATCAGAAGCAAAATAATAGGATAACCATTAACGAAAAAGGATATAAAGATGAAAAAGATTATAAGCATTTTATCGGTTGCCGCACTTTGCCTGGCCGTAAATTTTGGTGCACAGGCTCAATGCAAGACATTTATAAAGAACGAATGCAAGCCAAAACTTGCACCATATATCTACAACGGACAGATGAACAGCGCCGTTTTGAACCAGGGCGATTTTGCCGAACTGATGCTCACCTTCTACAGCAATCAGGACTACCGCATTGTGGTTTGCAACGATGGTTTGGGCGATGTTACTTTCCGCCTGCTCGACCTTCAGGGCAAGGAACTTTTCACCAATGCCGACCACAATTACACCGACACTTGGGACTTCTCGACCAACTCAACCCAACTGCTGACGGTTGAGGTGAGCGTGCCTGAGAACAATGGCAGCGAAGAGCCTAAAAGCGGTTGTGTATCAATATTGGTAGGCTTCAAAGAGAAATAAAAACGTTAAAATCCGACTTTTAGGCGGACTTTAACAAAAAAACAGTATATTTGCTAACCGAAAGAGTTCCGCACACAGCGGGATTCTTTTTGTTTTATATAATTTTTTAAAGATTAAAGACATGGACAAAGTATCCTACATTACAAGCGAAGGGTTGAAAAAACTCGTGGCTGAGGTGGAGTATCTGAAATCAGTGGAGCGTCCCCGCATATCGCAGGCTATTGCCGAAGCGAGAGACAAGGGCGACCTGTCGGAGAATGCGGAGTACGATGCCGCTAAAGAGGCTCAGGGCCTTCTGGAAATGAAAATATCGCAACTTGAGGCGAAAATCATAAACTCACGCGTCATCGACGAGTCGA
>JAEEGJ010011209.1_pt1 | contig 22858 bp, 23 predicted proteins | sample 8958761 | NCBI WGS metagenome assembly JAEEGJ01 (sample SAMN16246546, study PRJNA631951) | gut metagenome | biome: gut microbiome; feature: rumen; material: RS-attached | host: Bos | place: Iran: Karaj | collected 2018-10 | reverse complement strand
TAGCGGGACCGATTATCAGAATATCGTATTTTTTCATGTCGTTTCAGTCTCTAAGCTTGAATGATCGTATTTCGGGATATTCCGCGATGCATTTATTGATCTCGTCCTGAAGGGTCTTGGAATGCATCTTTACGTCGAGCGTATATTTGAGTTTGCCGTCGAGGCGTTCGACGTCGGAATCCTCCATGACCATACCCCATTTCTTAAGCAGCGCGGAGAGCTTGTCTACAGCTGAAGGATCGTCGTCCAGAACTATCTCCAGCCTGGCGCCGCTGTACTTGTCGTTGCCTATGGGGAAACGGTGCATTATGAACTGCAGAAGCACTATGAACAACGTGGCGAACACCGCAAGGAAATACATCCCTGCGCCGGTTGCCATGCCTATGCCGGCAACGCACCATACACCTGCAGCCGTAGTAAGGCCTTTAAGCGAATGCTGCTGATAATCCCTGTAGATTATGCCGGCGCCCAAAAAGCTGACACCGGTAACGATGCCCGCCGCTATACGCGCGGGATCCGTGTTCCAGGTATGCGGCCCCTGCTGGTTTATAAGGTCCAGGAACCCGTATTTGGAGATCACCATAAGCAAGGCGGACGCGCACGCCACCATGCTGTGAGTACGCACTCCGGCGTCCTTAAACCTCTTTGAACGCTCTATTCCGACTATGCCGCCAAGCACCGCGGCCGCTATCAGGCGTATCAGCATCTCCAGGATCTGGCCTCCGCTGAATCCCGCTATGAACTTGTCTATGAAAGCCATTTCACACCTCTGTAACTATTTTTTGTATCTTGCGCCCTTGCCCAGGACCATCTCCTCGTAGGCCTTCTGTATCCTGGCGTAGTTGCCGTCGCGGTCGAGGGCTATTCCGCGCCCTATTCCGTCTACCACTACGCCTCTGCCTATGGCGTCCAGTTTTTCATCCAGCGATCTGAGCAGAGCCGGCGCGCTTCCGGGCTCCGTGCTTCTGCCGTCGAATATTACGTGGATGTAAACGTTCTCCACGCCCTCTGCCATCTCGGTAAGCATCAGCGGGTAGTCTATGCATCCGTGACTGGACTTTTCAGTAAGGAGAGCTATAAGATGAAGCGGTCTTCCGTCCTTCCTTGCGCCTTCTATTGCGTGCAGGAAGACAGGGTTGGTCTTAAAGGATCCGTCGTTTATGGCGTTGTCCATGCGTACGTCGTCCTGAGCCACTATGCGCCCTGCGCCTATGTTGTTGTGCCCGGCCTCGGAGTTTCCCGCCTTGCCGGCCTTAAGTCCTACATCCTCTCCGGAAGCCCTCAGCTTGCTGTTCGGATAGTTCGCCAGCATGGCGTCCCAGCCCGGAGTATCGGCAAGGAATATGGCGTCGCCGTCGTCTCCGGTCCCAAAGCCCCAGCCGTCAAGTATTATCAGCATCATCTTTTCGTTGGTGATGCCTTTTGTCTCTATAAGGCTGCTGCCGCTCATCTCGGCGGCTTTTTCTATGCCGAGCACGCTCAGGACGGTCGGAGCGATGTCTCCAAGCCTGCCGTCGCGTAGCTTCATGTCCCTGCCCTTGGGATCCAGTACCACGAACGGCACCAGGTTGGTGGTGTGCGCTCCGTGGGGCTTTCCGTCCTTGGTATACAGTGTCTCTATGTTTCCGTGGTCTGCGGTGACTGCCACCAGATAACCCTTTCCCTTGGCGTAGTGAGCGACCTCGTCCACATACTTGCTTATTACAGAAGCTGCCTTAAGCTTTGCCTCGGTGTTCTGCGTATGGCCTATTACGTCGCCGTTGGCGAAATTGGTAACGATGAAGTCGTACCCCTGGTCCGCGGCTTCCTTAACTTTATCTGCCACAGCAGGCAGGCTGAGCTCCGGTTTCTGATCGAACGGAATGCCTTTGGGGGACGGAATGCAGAGATCCGTCTCTCCCGGGAAAGGCTGGTTGTATCCGCCGTTAAAGAAGAATGTAACATGCGCGAACTTCTCGGACTCGGAGCAGTGGAACTGTTTAAGTCCTGCCTCGGACAGTACCTGAGCAAGAGGCTTTTGAACTCTCTCCGGCGCGAATGCTATGGGAAGGTTCTTGAGCTTCTCGTGATACATGGTCATGATCACGAACTCAAGGTCCTTCATGTATTCTCTGGGGAAGTGCTTGAATTCCGGATCCGTAAAGGCCTCTGTAAGCTCTATCTCCCTTTCTCCGCGGCGGCAGCAGAACACGACCTTGTCCCCGTCCTTTATCCTTCCGACAGGCCGGCCGGCCTCGTCCTCCAGGACCATGGGCTCCAGCGAATAATCGGTCTGCCCTTCTTTGTATGCTTTTTCCACGGCCTTCGCCAGCGCGTCTCCTCCGTGAAACTTACCCATCTTTATGCCTCCTTACTTAAGCGGCGGGAAAATGTCCAGCAGCTTTGCGAAATGATCTATGAACAGATCCGGCTTGTTCTCCTCGGTGACCTCCTGAGGTTTCTTGCCGGGATAGCGCACACCTATGGTCATTCCCAGACCCGCGGCCTTTGCGCCTACGATGTCCCTGTTGAGATTGTCGCCCACGTAGCATGTGCGGGCAGGATCGGAGCCGGTCTCTTCCAGCGCGTAATAATATATTGCAGGGTGAGGCTTTCTGATAAGGCACACGGACGACTGCTGGACGCTCTTGAAATACGGCCTTAGCTGATCCTTGTCAAGCCACTCGTCTACTTCTTCCGTTCCCACAAGATCGCTTACGATAGCCAGCGTGTAGCCCCTTTTACAGAGCTCCTTTACTGTCTCTATCCCTCCGTCGGTGACGACGCGCTCGCCCTTGGTCTTTCTGTAGGCGTAAGTCATCTCCGCGGCGTGCTCAAGCACGCGCTCTTTGGGGAAATCGAATGCCAGCCATCTTGTCCACAGAACGTCCACGGGAGCTTCGCAGTAGAAGTGCAGTGCCCACTCGCGGTACTTGTCGTAGCGGGGCTCTATCACGTTATGATAGAACTCCTCCGGGTCTTCCTTAACGCCCAGACAGTTTGCTATCACGGTCATGGCCTCTCTCTGGTACGCCTCGTCCTTTCTGATCACCCTGAAAGTATCGCCGAGGTCTATGAAAAGGGTGTCTATGTTCTTCATCTGACTCCTCCGAGTATCGGAATGTCCAGTATGTCCACGAACCTGTGGACTATGTAGTCCGGTCTGTTTTCGTCTGTTATGACGCTCTTGGCCAGCTTCTTTTCGCTTATGAACAGGATGTTGGCTCCTATTCCCGCGGATATGGCTCCGGTTATGTCCCTGTTGAGATTGTCCGCCACGGAAGCGCACTCATCCGGCTTAAGGCCAAGCTGTTCGCAGCCCATAAGGTAGGCTCTGGGATCCGGCTTTCTTATGCCGCAGACCGGGGACAGCACCAGCGCGTCGAAATAATCCTCCAGCCTGTCATCCTTAAGCCAGTCCTGGATCTCTGTCTCCCCTATAAGGTTGGATATTATGCCCAGCTTATAGCCTCTGGCGTGGAGTATCTTTATTACTTCCCTGCCGCCTTCCACGACACAGCGGAAGCCCTTTACCTGCCTGTACTGGTAGGTAAGCTCGTGGCAGATCTTCTCCATCTGATCTGCCGGCATCTCCGGAAGGAGCCATTTGTGCCAGAGCTCGAAATCGCTGCTCTCCCGGCACCCCGGAAGCGCCCAGTCCCTGTACGGAACGTAGCGCTCTTCAACCATTGCAAGGAAGGCGTCGGCGTCATCCCGGCCGGCCAGTTCCGCCATCCGCCTTTTAGCTTTCTCCTGGTGGGACGGCAGATCATAAGCAATGCGCAGCGTCCCTCCAAGATCGAAAAATACGCCTTTTATCTCTGCCATGTCGTTACCTCACTTGAGCGGCGGGAAAAGATCCAGAAGCTCCGGTATGGACTTTATCCTGTAATCCGGAAGGACCGTAGGAGCCTTGCCTTCGCGGTCCGCAGTACCTGCGTCCTCGAACAGCACCATGGCGCCGAAGCCCGCGTCCTTTGCGCCCTCAACGTCGCGGACAGGGTTGTCTCCTACATAAGCGCACTTTTCAGGGTCGGAACCTATGCAGCGTGCGCCGAGAAGGTAGATCGCAGGATCCGGCTTGCGAAGCCTTACCTTGGAGGAAAGAATGACGGTCTTGAAGCAGTCCGCCACGCCGTCCCGGCACATCCAGTCCGGGATCTCGGTCTCTGTTACTGTGTTTGCTATTATTCCCAGTTTATATCCGCGGCGCTGAAGCTCTCTTAATGTTTCCAGCGTGCCGTCGTGTACCACGCGGCGTCCGTCGTGGTCTCTCCAAAGACGGGTAAGACGGGCGGCATTTGGCGCCACCTTCTCCGCCGGGTAATCCGGGAGCAGATACTGCAGCCACAGTTCCATCTCCGAAACGTCCAGAAGTTCCGTCTTGGCCCACTTACGGTATCTGTTCCAGTTAGCAGTAAGCTTTTCGAAGAACGTGTCGTGATCTTCCCTGGCACCTACAAGCTCCATAAGTTCTTTCTCGGCAGCGGCAGCGAATTCCGGATCCTCAACCACATAGCGGAGAGTTGCGCCGACATCGAAGAATACTGTATCGATTATGTTTGCCATTTTGTTTTCCTCCAGTTACCGTGCGTTTTCTGTTTCTATGATAGCCGGGATCTCCGACAGATCGGAGATCTTGTAGTCCGGTTCGTATCCTGAGTTCTCCAGCCCTTTGTCCCTGTGAGCGGTGTTGGGCTCGCTTATCCTTATCATCAGCTTCCAGCCAGCGTTCCTGGTGCCTATCACATCACGGGAGATCGTGTCTCCTACGTAGCACAGTTCCTCCGGCTTAAGGTCCAGCTGCTTTTCCGCTATGCGGAAGATCTCCGGCGAAGGTTTTCTGATCCCGGTGCCGGCCGATGTGACCACACAGTCCATAAGGTCCAGTATGCCGTACTCCGCAAGGAAATGCGGAACTACGGAGCGCGATATAATGTTGCTTATGATCCCGAGCTTTAAGCCCATTCCCTTAAGCGTCTCCATTGTCTGCTTAAGGTGCGGGCGCCTCATTACCATAGGCCTTTCGTAATCGTACAGGAATCCGAGTTCCTCCGCCATGGGTCCGAGCTGTTCTTCGCTTATTCCCATGCCTTTAAGATAGTATTCGCTCCAGATCCTGGCCGCAGGATATTCCCTTAGAGTCTTCTCGGAATGAGCCTTGTACTCCTCAGCATTTACAGGAAGACTTACGGCAAAGTCTTCCGGGCTGACCGGGAGCTTAATGCCGTAATCCCAGAGCCTGTCGATTATCCTTCTGGCGAACCAGATGTCCCGTCCCGGAGGGACCGAACCGCGGTGAAGAGTACCTCCCAGATCGAACAGTACTGCCTTGATCATTCCTGCGCCCTCCTTTCCGTCTTTAAATATACTCAAACGTTTGCGTTAGTTTCTAAGTTAAATATAAACGTTTTTTGTCGTAAGGTCAAGATTAAAAACATCGTTTTTGTTGCGGAACCAGGCTTCGGAGCAAGGCCGAGAACCTATCTCCACAAGTGTCCGGGACTTATCCGGCGCGTTTGCGCCAAAGCCCGAATGCACTGAAACTTTAATATTTAAAGGCATATCGTTCCGATATCCGGCTTCGAACCGCGCTTCTTGTTAAAAAATCTACTTTGTTTCCACTTTGCTATTGCATTTACGAAAATTTTGTAATAAAATATTTGCGTAAATGTAACGGAAATTTTCGTTAAGAGGTATCTACATGAAGAGTGTGACCATCAAAGATGTTGCCAAAGCAGCCGGCGTATCCTACTCCACCGTATCCAGAGCTCTTTCCGGCAGCCCGGAGATCAGCGAGGAAACACGCGAACGCATAATACGCATGTGCAAGGAGATGAACTACATGCCCAACACCGTGGCAAGAGCCATGGTAATGAAGAGCACCAAGCTCCTCGGCCTCATACTCCCCAGCATCAACAACCCGTTCATGTCCGAAATGGCTTATCACATAGACCGCCAGGTAAGAGCCCGCGGCTACAACATAGTCCTCTGCAACTCCTCCGGGGATCCCGAGCAGGAACGCGAACAGTTCGAACTAATGATAGCCCGCCAGGTTGACGGCATACTACTGCTTCCTGCCATGGCCGACAGCTATGCGCTGCTGGAACCCTACCTCAGCCGCATCCCTACGGTATTTGTAGGTGAGAACCTCCGGGAAGCACCCGAGAGCTACGTTTCCGTGGACAATTTCCGCGGAGCACAGATAGGAATGGAGTACCTCTACGAGCTCGGTCACAGGGACATCCTGTACTTCGGGCGCAGACGCGGCAGCACCACCCATCAGCTCCGCGCCGACGGATACGCGGCCTTCTGCAGGGAACACGGGCTTAAGGAGCAGTACTGCAACAACATGTTCTCTTCCACTACCATTAAGTACGGATACCAGCAGGCCATGCAGCTCTTCCAGCAGGAGCGCGGCTACACGGCGATCTTCGCGGCAACGGACACCAATGCGCTGGGAATAATGCAGGCCGCGGAAGAGCTAGGGATAAACATCCCTGGCGACGTATCCCTTCTGGGCTTCGACAACATCCGCGACAGCGGACTGCCCAGGATAGATCTTACCACCATAGAACAGCCCAAGAAGCTGCTTGCATCCATTGCTGTGGACACCCTTCTGGACAAGATCACCAACGAACTGTCCGGCTACTCGCACAGGATAATATCCCCCGCCCTGATAGAACGCAGGTCCTGCAGGCGCATATAGCACACTTTTCATTCAGTTTTCACGGTACGATAAACGGTCTTGCGCGCATGGCGGAAGACCGTTTTTTTATCTTTTATCGAGCATTCCCTTTACTATGGGATATACGTCGTATATGTCGCTTATCAAATGGTCAGGCTCGAACTCGCGGACTACGCCGCAGTCCTTTTCGCAGGTTAGCTTGGAGCCTATCTGGATGGCGCAGGCAAATCCCGCCCTCTTGGACCCTATTATGTCTCTGGAGACGGTATCGCCTACGTAAACGCAGTCCCCGGGATCCACCCGCAGCTGGCGGGCAGATACATAGAATATGTCCGGCAGGGGCTTTCTCAGGCCCGTTACGGAAGAGAGCGTAACATCGGAGAAGAAGTCCCTTATTCCGTACTCGTCCAGGCTGTCGAACACCTGATACATGGCAGCTGTGTTGCTTATTATTCCAAGCTTAAGGCCCAGGTCCTCAAGTCCCTGCAGCATCTCAGCCACACGGGGACGCAGAGCGCGGTGATAATGAGTAAGTTCCCACATGTGCGCAATCGGCTCGCACACGGGTTCCAGCTTTTCTTCCGGGAATCCGAAACTTTTCAGCGCGTAATCGCGCCATATCGGAACCGGCTTAAGCTCTACATCAGAAGCGTCGCGGAAAGCGCTGTATTCTTTCCATCCGGCATCTACGCGGCATTTAAGTTCTTTTCTGTCCACGCCAGGATCGAGCCCTGCATCTTTAAGCATTTCATTCAACTTATCGATGGCGGCCCATTCCGACTCGGCGTCCACATAAACATCCTCGAGCGTGCCTCCCATATCGAACATTACAGCACTTATCATCTGCAACTCCTCTCATCCGCGGCGGATGTATTTTTTGTACTCCGGTTCTTCTTCCTTAGGCGCCGCAGGTCTGTAGTCCCTCTTGTAAAGACGGAAGAAGACTATCAGGCCCAGCATCAGCGGAATGATTATGAACCAGCAGAAAAACTTAAGAAATTCGGGCATGGATCCGGTACCCTTAAGCATTACGGTCATGGTAACGACCGATGCCGCACCAAGAAGCGCCAGCCAGATGTACGTACCCAGCATCAGGCGCTTGTCGGAGAGCCATCTGTGCAGCAGGCACCCTATCAGAAGCGGCGGAACGCTGCAGATGACGGATCCGGTAAGGTTCCCCAAAACGACTGGCCAGCCTCTTGTAACGGGCTCCAGCCAGTCGATGATGAAGTAGAATGATGCGTAATGGAAAGCTAAGAAGGCTATCGCAAGGCAGAAAGTATAAATAAGAAAACCGCTCTTGGGCTTTCCGTTCTCAGTGAACAGAAATGTGCTCCAGAACTTTTTGCTTCTCTCCTCGCTCTTTCTTTTTTTCTCCTGCTGTATTCTTTCCCTTTCGAACGAATCCAGCCCGTCCTCGGGTCTTCCCATGGGGCATCCTTTTCATACGGCACCGCGAGGCGGGCGGTCAAACGTCCGCCCCGCGGCAATTGTAAAGCGCCAGACAGCTATTATCTAGCTATGTTCGGGTTCTGGCTGAGCCAGTAGTTCCACATATCCTGAGCATCCAGGAACAGATCGTAGATGGACTTCAGATCCGGCTCCAGAGCGTTGAGTTCCTTAAGAGTCATGTCGTTCTTCTTGTCCTTTACGTCGTCACGTACGGGCCAGTTTCCTTCCTTCTGGAAGGGCTTGAATCCGCCGCTGTTGCCGTCCGCACCGCCGGTGACGAATCTGATGAACAGACGTGCGCCGGCCGGGTGCTTGCAGTTGTTTACAAGATACATGTACTCAAGGTTCTGCAGTCCGTTGTACGGATTGAGGACTATCCATGCGATCTTGTATCCGGAATCATCGCGGTTGGTGATCTTTCCTGCGGAAGCAAGAGCGAATGCCGGGTCGTCCTTGGTGGAGTTGTTGACCGCAGCTACCAGCTCGTCGCCGTCGCCGATGAACGTTATCTTCATCTGGGAGAATCTCCACAGGTACTCAACGCCTGCGTTCTTCTCGGGAACCGCGAAATTGAACTTGCTTGCATCGTAGGTGTACTCAAGATCCTTGCCGTATACTGCCTTGTAGTCCGCAGCCATCTTGTCCGCGTTGGCTATGAAGCTTGCGAAGATGGAGAGGTATGCGGTCTCGGAACCGATCTCCTTGGTAAAGAGTCTGTACTTCTGATTGCCTGCGTCATCCTTTTCGATCAGCTGCCACCAGCTGTTGATGGGCTGTCCGTCCGGGAATGCTTCGGTATTGTAATACCAGAAGGACTGGGACGCATAGAGCGGATAACCGTACTTAAGCAGGTCCTTGTTGATGTGGGCGCAGATGTCCTTGGGATAGAACGGAGCGATTATGCCTTCCTCGTAATACTGATAGAACACATCGCCGTTAACGTCCTTTACCTGAAGCACATCGCCCAGAACGTTGTTAGCTCTGGCTTCCTGTACGCACTTCTGAAGTACTTCGTCGTTGTCCAGGTCCATGATCTCCACGGTAAGTCCGGGGAATGCCTCTTCGAACGTTTCCTTGTCCTTGAGCATCTTGGAGGATGTAGCGTAGATGTTGATAGCGCCGCCGTCCTTCAGCTCTTCCTTGGCCTTTTCGTAGAGCTGCTCGTCGGTCATGTCGCTCCACTCATCGTAGATCGGACCGAAGAATTTGGAGTCGTCCTTTCCGGGGGCGGGCTCCACGTTGTTGTTGTTTCCGGGCGTGGTATTGCTGCCTCCGTTGTTAGCCGGTGTGCCGCAAGCGGCAAGACCGATGACCATGCACAGTGCCAGCACCAATGCCAATGCTCTGCGTGTCTTCATGATTAATCTTCTCCTTTCATGAAATGATCCAGCTGTCTTTTGCGTTATGGACTTTATAATCAGCGGGCGCGCTTTATCAGGCGCGTGGTCTCCGCGTTATAAACATTGATCTTTTCCGGAGCTACTGTTACGTAGACCTCCTGGTCCAGCTTGTAGTGCGCAAGGCCTATCTGCTTGGACAGGAAGTGGCTGTCGCCCTTCTTAAGAGATACAAGGGTCTCCGAGCCCGCGGGCTGGTTGGAATATACCTGAACAGGTATGCGGCCTGCGCCCGGCTGGGTATCGATGTGTATCTGCTCCGGTCTTATGGCCACCACGCAGGCGAACTCGCCTTCGGGTATGGTCTCGTTCGTAAAGTCCTGCTCGTCGAATACGTAATCTTCCAGCTCGCAGCTTACGTACATCTTAGAGCCCTCCCTGCGGGCCTTGCCCTCCAGGAAGTTGATCCTGGGATTGCCTATGAAGTCCGCTGCCTGAAGGTCTATCGGGTTCATGTACAGCTCCATGGGAGGAGCTACCTGGCTCAGCTCGCCGGCCTTGAACAGCGCTATCTTCGTGGACATCGTAAGCGCTTCCACCTGGTCGTGAGTAACATATATGATCGTGGTCCCCAGCTCCTTATGGATGCGCTGAAGCTCCGATCTCATGTCTACCCTCAGCCTTGCGTCCAGGTTGGAAAGAGGCTCGTCCAGAAGCAGAAGCTGAGGATTGGAAGCAACGGCTCTTGCTATTGCCACACGCTGCTGCTGTCCTCCGGAAAGCTCGTTGGGATAGCGGTCTATGTACTCTTCTATCCTCATCATGCGGAGCGCATCCTGTATCCTTTTGTTTATCTCTTCCTTGGAGAGTTTCTTGATCTTAAGGCCGAATGCTATGTTCTCGCGGACGGTCATGTGCGGCCACAGTGCGTAAGACTGGAATACCAGGTTCAGGCCTCTTTTGCTGGGCGGAGCGAAATAAGCGTCGGCTGCGTTTATTATCTCCTCGCCGTCTATGGTCATCGTTCCGTTCTGAGGCTTTTCAAGACCGGATATCACACGCAGCGTCGTGGTCTTTCCGCAGCCGGAAGGTCCCAGCAGCGTCATGAAGTCTCCGTCTTCTATTACCAGATTGATGTCGCGAAGAACGTGATTATCGCCGTAGAATTTATCGATGTGTTTGAGTTCTATTCTGCTCATGTTGCACCTTCCTTACATCTACCAGGACTTGCCGATGTCGGCTCCGAAGCGGTTGGCCACTATGTAGCACACCAGTATGAACAGCAGCACGCAGACCGAGATGGCGTCCGCCATCTGGTTCATTCCGTCCTGCGAGTAAGTGAACGCCAGATAGGACATCGTCGTCGTACGTTTGTCCATCATTATGATTATCAGATCCAGCTCTTTGGCAATGCTTATGAACGTCAGCATGAATCCTGAGATGAATCCGTTCTTGGCGAGCGGAAGGACTATCCTGGAGAGCTTCTTTCCGAAGCTCGCGCCGTTTATTTCGGCGGCTTCCTCAAGCTCGACGGCTATCTGCATCATGTTTGCGGTCCCGGACCTGCTGGCGAACGGGAAGTGCTTTACAACGCTGGTCAGTACTATCAGCGTGAACGTTCCGTAGAGCGTCGGGATGATACCGCCGAGCCTGGGCTGGCTGAACATCGCCACGTACATGGACGAGAACGCGATTCCGCTCATCAGGTAAGGTATGAACACCAGCTGTTCAGTAAGCCCGCCGAACCACTTTCCGCGCCCCCTTGTTGTTATGTAGCCAAGGAACTGACCGCAGAGGGCGGTTACCACGGATGCTATCACGGTAAGCCTGATGGTGTTCCAGACTGCTTTTCCGAATTCCGGGTTATGGAAGATCCCTACGTAGCTCGTGTAATACGGAGCCAGTTCGGAATCTGTGCCTATCCAGTTATAGAGCGTAAGGTTGGAAGCTCCGTAGCCTGCGCCTGTGTTGATCTGGAACGTCTCCATTACCAGTACGAACATGGGCATTACCATTGCGAAGACAAGGAACAGGCTTACGAATATAAGAAGCGGGACCTTTGCCTTGCCCAGGCGCATCGGAGTGGTGCGTCCACCCTTGCCTCCTATGGTGGCGTAGCTCTTGCGGACGCCGACTATGCGCTGGTTCGCGAATATTATCAGGGCAGCCAGAGCTATCAGTATGATGCTCATTGCAAAGCCTACGTTCTGCGGGCTGCCGTTGATGAAGTTCTTCATCTTTGTTGCAAGTGTAAAGTAACCTATGCGGTTGCCCAGGTTTGCGGCAACGCCGTAGGTACCTATGGACTTGCTGAGAGTCATTACTATTGCGGAGAGAACGCTCGGAAGAACGAGCGGAATGGTTATCGACTTAAGGATCTGCGGTTTGGTAGCTCCGCATATCTCGCCCATCTCCTCCAGCTCGGAGTTGATGGAGCGCAGCGCCGACTGTACATGGATGTAAGAGAATGCGTAGTAGTGCAGCGACATGCACAGGACTATGGCTACAGGGCCGTAAGCCAGCCAGTCCGGTATGTGCAGGCCCAGACCTTCCAGGAAGCCCGAGGAGCCCGAGGTGCTGTTGCGGAACACCGCAAGCCACGACAGTGATTTGCACCAGGACGGGATCATGTACGGGATGACTACAAGCATTCCCAGCAGCTTCTTGCAGGGAATGTCGGAACGGGCCACCAGCCAGCCGAGGATGCTTCCCAGAGGAACACTTACCAGTACGGTAAAGAATGCGATTATGACGGAGTGCTTAAGCGGTATCCACAGAGTGGCGCTTGCCATGGTACCGGTAAGAAGGTACTTCCAGTAATAAAGGGTAAAATCGCCTACCTGGGCACCGGGAATCCTGCGGAGCTCACCTTTGGCCACGGTAAACGTAGAAGCGATCATCTGGAGAAGCGGGATCACTATCAGACAGAACAGAACTATAAGACTGATCGCCACAACGATATTGAACGGGTTCTTAATGACGCTGAGGATCTGGTTCTTTAGCCTGGTCTTGGTGAGAGGATGACGAGGTCTGCTTGTTTTCACGTCCTTTTCTCCTTTCCAACGAAAACGTATCCGTTCTTTTTTGCTCGTTTAAATTATAACATACTGGCGTAAACCGTCAATAAAATCACCGCAAATTTGTATTGTTTAATTATACAATGCACCAAAAATGCTACTTTCTATTGCAAAAATAGGATATTCCGGGGTTTTTGTCCCTGCGGGCCCGGGAAGCTTCAGCGAAAACCAGCGCAAATTTTACGCAAATTTTTAAAAGAGAGCGCCCTTACGGGGCGCCCTCTTCTGGTTTTTTCTTTATTTTCTGCCGGAAAATAGTCGTCGCTTATTTGTAAAGATCCGGCTTCTCCATCGTCTGCACCTTAAGGAACTGCGATGTTCCGCGGGACGCGTTAAGAGCGTCTCCGGCGACGCAGGCCACATAGCCGTCCCATGCGGAAGGTCCTTTAAGCTCCCCTGCGTGAATGGTCTCCACCCAACTGCAGAGCTCTATGTCGTATGCCTCTATGAAACGTTCCTTCCAATCCGTCATGATAGGCATGCACTCCGCCGGAGCAACACTGTCCCAACCTGCAGGACGATTCCTGCGCACCACGGCGTAGGGATCCGGAAGCTTGACCGTACCATTCTCGCAGACCACCTCGCACTGGATGTCGTAACCGTAACCATCGGCCACCTGCACCTCCACATCTATGAAGCAGCCCTTCTTGGTCCTGAGAAGCACTACCTGCGGATTATCGTAGCCTTTGTTAGAGTTAGCGCTCTGCCTTACACGCACGCACTGGGCGTCTTCGTACTCATCGCCCAGCAGCCAGCGGCAGATGTCCAGTTCGTGGATGGCCACGTTGGTAATGCCGTTCTCGGTCTTAAAGCCGGGCCCCTGGGATACGTTCCTGTGGCAAGCCTTGATAAGCAGCGGGGCTCCTATCTCGCCGGAGTCGATTATGCGCTTCATCTCCGCGTAGCCGCGGTCGTAGCGGCGCATGAATCCTACCTGTACCATGCGCTTTCCTATCTCCAGCTCTCTGTTGATTATGTCCTCGCAGTCCTTAGCGTTCTGGGACAGCGGCTTTTCGCAGAAGCACCACTTCTTGTACTTCAGTGTCTCCATTACATAATCATGATGAGTGGGGTCTATGGAAGTGATGACTACTGCTTCCACTTCCGGGTCCGCTATCATGCCTTTGCAGTCGTTTCCGAAGGACCTGATGCCGTATTTAGCGGCAAGATCGTCCGCGGCTGCCGGAACATAGTCGCTTACTGCAACTACCGTCGCCCCGGGCACTTTTTCCATGATCCTGCGGCAGTGATCCTTGCCTATGGCTCCGCAGCCTACTATTCCTATCTTAAGAACCTTGTCCAATTTATTGCCTCCTTAATGGTTTACTGACCTATTGTGACACTATGAGCGGGATCAGAACTTGAGCGCGTCTTTTACGTGCTCCAGATGATCCTTGTACGCGGCGGTGTTCCTGGGGTTCTCGCTTACTTCGGTATCGCCCACTCTCCACCAGGAGCCGTAGCCCTCTGTCATGGATTTCGGAAGAACTCTTATGTCGAAGAGCACCGGAACGCCTTCTACCTTCTTGGCGTCCGCTATCGCCCTGCGCAGCTCGTCCAGCGTGTGGATGGTGTAGCCCTTGCATCCGTAGCCTTCCGCTATCTTGGCGAAGTCCACAGGCATGAACTTTCCGGAATGTGCTCCGTCCTCTCCGCGGAACCTTAGCTCCGTGCAGAGAGTATCGTTGCCGTGGCCAACCTGCAGGTTGTTTATGCAGCCGAAGCTTGCGTTGTTGAACAGACAGATGTTTATCTTCTTATGCTCCTGAAGCGCGGTAAGCATCTCGGAATGCAGCATTATGAAACTTCCGTCGCCCGCCATGGCGTAAACGTCGTGATCCGGCACCGCGTACTTAACGCCCAGCGCTCCGGACACCTCGTAGCCCATGCAGGAGTACCCGTACTCCATATGGTAAGTATCTACGGCCTTAGGCCTCCACATACGCTGCATGTCTCCTGGAAGAGATCCGGAAGCTCCTATTACTACATCCTCGGGGTCTATGCACTCGTTTATGACGCCAAGGACAGCAGTCTGGGTAAGATCCGCTCCCATGTCCTCCGCAAACTTGAACGCGGACTTCGCGTTGGCATCGTTTACTTCCGGCACATAGTCCGGTCCGAAGGTTATGCCGTCCAGCCTTGCAAGCTCCTTCTTCCAGCGGTCCCTTGCGGCTTCTATCTCTCCCTTATACGGCGCCTTGTAGCCGTCCATAGCCTTAAGCAGTGCCGGAAGAGCCCTCTTGGCGTCCGCAACTACAGGCACGGCGGCATCCATCTTGACCGCCTGGAACTCGGAAACATTTATGTTTACGAATTTTGCACCGTCCTTAAACAGCCACTTGGAAGAAGTTGTGAAGTCCGTATATCTTGTTCCGACGCCTATGATCACGTCGGCTTCCTTTGCTATCTCGTTGGCGGCCGAGCATCCGGTAACACCTATGCCGCCGAGGTTAAGGCAATGGTCCCATACGACGGCGCTCTTGCCCGCCTGGGTCTCGCCGAAGGGGATGCCTGTCTTTTCCGCAAACTCTCTGAACTCTTCGTGAGCCTCGCTGTAGCGCACTCCGCCGCCGCATATCATTATAGGCTTCTTCGCAGCCTTGATAACTTCCGCAGCCTCGGCGACCGCCTCCGGTTCCGGCAGCCTTCTGGCAAGCCTGTGTACTCTCTTTCTGAAGAAGTTCTCCGGGTAGTCGTAAGCTTCGCCTTCCACGTCCTGCGGCATGGCTATGCATACGGCCCCCGTGTTCGCCGGGTCTGTCAGGACTCTCATGGCGCTTATCATGGCGCTCATCAGCTGCTCGGGCCTTACTATACGGTCCCAGTAGCGGCATACCGGACGGAACGCGTCGTTGGTAGAGAGCGAAAGATCGTGGATCTGCTCAACCTGCTGCAGCACCGGGTCCGGCTGACGGCACGCATACACGTCGCCGGGCAGTATAAGCACCGGTATGTTGTTGGCTGTAGCGGTGGCTGCCGCCGTGACCATGTTTGCGGCGCCGGGCCCTACGGAACTGGTGACCGCGATTATCTTCTTGCGCTTCATCTGCCTTGCAAAGGCGACAGCGGTATGAGCCATGCCCTGCTCGTTCTTGCCCTGCCAGACCTTAAGTCCGTGCGCCTCCTGCGCAAGAGCCTGTCCCAGACCTACCACGTTGCCGTGTCCGGGAAGCATTATCACACCTTCAACGAAGCGGTGCTCCTTTCCGTCGTAGGCTATGTACTGATTCTCCAGAAATCTTACCAGGGCCTGAGCCATGGTCAGTCTTACGGTCTTCATGCATTACCTCCTTAGCCTTTGAATATGTGATCGTTGGCATCATTCTTCCAGAGCCATTCGTGATCCGGATCGTCTATCCTGGTCTTTAGCCAGGGATCTCCGTCCAGATGGCGTATGCCCCAGGAATAGCACATGGCATAACCCGGAGCAGTCACCTGCGAATGGAAGCCCTCCCTTATTATGCTCATGCCGTTATGTTCTGTTTTATATATCTCTCCGTTGGCAAAACCTGCGCCGAATCCCTTGGGATAGTCGAATCTGTAGAAATAGACTTCCGGCTGCGGATGATAATGGGGAGGATAGCTGGACCATTTTCCGGGATAGCTGAGGACCTCTCCGAGCACCATGTTGGAAAACGGGGCGTTGTCGTAGTCAAAGAAGGTCTTTATCTCCCTCTTCATGCAGCCCATCAGCTCGCCGTTTGCTCCGGCATGCTGGGTCTGGACCTTATTGGGAGTAAACATTACAGCCTCATAATCCCTGTCGTTTACCGTTTTCTGGATGTAGAGCTCGCTGTGTGCGTGAGCGACTATCTCGACATGCATCCTTCGCGGCGCCAGCAGGCAGTATGCCTCGTAACGGAAGCAGTCCGGCCTTTCGGCTTCGCATACGCGTCCATCCCAGCAATATGTTACATTGCCCTCGAACAACAGTACCGCGCACTCCTTTTCGGGCTCTTCTATTACGAAACGGTCGCCTTCTTCCATTACAAGAAGACCTACGTCCATCTGCGTGCCTTGATCGTCCGCCGAGGCGTCTATGTAGACGTTATAGCCTCGCTTAAGCTCGGCGTTCCTGTTCATGTAAGTCATTTGGGACCTCCTGTTTCCGATGCGTCAGAGCCCTGTGTGTTCCGCTATGTACTTTCTGGCCTTAATGGCGTATTCCAGAGGATCCGCCTTGGCGGGATCCTGTTCGGCCTCGACAAGAAGCCATCCGGAATACCCGGCTTTGGACAGCACTTCGAATACCGGATCGAAATCCACGCCGCCGTCGCCGGGGACGGTAAATGCGCCGTTCCTTACCGCTGTAAGGAAGCTCCAGTTGTTCTTCCTTGCCTGCTCTACCACAGGGAGCCTCATGTCCTTAAGATGCACGTGGCCTACCCTGTCTACATATTTCTTAAGCATTGCAAGGGGATCCTCGCCAGCAAAGGTAAAGTGCCCTGTGTCGTAGCAGAGGAACACTGCCTCTGGATCGGTGTTTGCCATCATCCTGTCGGTCTCTTCCGCAGTCTGTACAACGGTGCCCATGTGATGGTGAAAGCAAAGCTTGAATCCATGCGCAAGAGCCACCCTTCCCAGCTTGCTCAGACCGTCGCAGAACCTGTCCCATTCCGCGTCGTCCATTATATGTTTATGTCCTCCGGAAAGGATTGGAACATCCGTCTTTCCCTGTATGGAATAACTCTGCTCGCTTACGTTTATGCGGTCCGCGCCAACAGCCGCAAGGAACTCCAGTTCCTTAACGAACTCTTTTTCCACCTCTTCGTAGGGCTTTGTAAGCAGGAATGAAGAAAACCACCTGCTGGCTATCCTCATGCCGCGAAGGTCAAGCTGACGTTTAAGCTCCGCGGGATCCGACGGGTACTTGTTGCCTATCTCGCAGCCGGTAAATCCGGCCAGAGCCATCTCGCTGACCGTCTGCTTGAACGTATTCTCCGCGCCGAGCTCCGGCATGTCATCGTTGCACCAGCCTATCGGCGCTATGCCCAGGCGGACCTTTTTCGTATCGAACAGTTTCTTCTTATCTGACATTTGGACTCACTCCTTGATCCATCTTTTCATAGTAAGACACCTTACTTTTAATGCGATTGTAGCATCCGCTTTTTGTCATGTCAAACAATTGTCGGTGTGTTTTTATTAAGTTTACGCCTTTTTACCAAAATAACTTAATAAATTTACCACTTTAATTGACAATAATGTTAACTTGCTTTATAGTTTAGAAAACGGCATAAAAGAAAGGAGTGTTCCATGCGAGACAACCGAAGAAAAGAGATGGCATCCTTCATCGCAAGGCGCCAGTCGGTGACCATGTCGGAACTTTGCAGCGAGTTCCATGTTTCCATAAACACGATACGCGCGGACGTAGCAGCACTGGCTAAGTCCGGGATCGTGGAAAAGATCTACGGCGGCGTCCGTTCGGCAATGAAACAGGACGTACCGGTCTTCACGCAGAGGACCAGGTTAAGGCCGGAAGCAAAGCTGGACATCTCCAGAGCGGCCGTCGGAATGATAAATAACGGCGATACCCTGTTCATAGACGCGGGCACTACCACCATGCACATGATGGCGCTGCTCGATCCGGAGATCAAGGTAACGATCATAACGGCCAACCTTCAGATAATCAACCAGGCTTATTCAAAGCCCAATGCGGAGATAATAGTGCTGCCAGGGATACTCAACCGCCGCACCAACTCGCTTGCGGATGTAAGCACCCTGGAATTCCTCTGCAGGTATCATTTTTCCAAGGCTTTCATGGCTGCCACGGGCATATCCACGGACGGAAAGCTTAATGTAAAGACCTACCTGGAGTACGAGATAAAGCAGCTGGCCATGAAGCAGAGCGAAACGCACATACTGATGTGCGACGCGTCTAAATACGGTTCCAACGGACTTATGAGCTACGCAAATCTAACGGACGTTGACGCGCTCATAACTGACGACACCTGTCCGGAAGACCTGAGGACGCTGTGCGCCCAGGCCGGCACGGAACTGATAATAGCAAGGTAGGCAGACGACATGTTCAAGATAGAGACACATCTTCACACCAAACACGTAAGCAGATGCGGCCACATGGAAGCCGCGGAGATAATCGCCGCGTACAAGCAGGCGGGATACAGCGCCGTAATAGCCACAGACCATTACAACAGGACTACCTTCGACTATCTCGGCATAGATCCGGCAGCTTCATGCGACAGGATACACCCTTTCCTGGACGGGTACAGACGTCTTAAGGAAGAAGGCGAAAAACAAGGAATCAAAGTGTTTAAAGGAGCGGAGCTCCGCTTCGACGAGAGCGAAAACGATTACCTCTTCTACGGATGGAAGAACGACATACTTTCCGATCCCGAAGATGTGTTCCGTATGGGAATAGCCAATTTCGCACCCATCGCCAAGGCCGAAGGATGCCTGATCATACAGGCCCATCCATACAGGCACGGATGCACCCCTGCCATAGCATGCTATCTGGATGGCGTGGAAGTGATCAACACCAGCCCCCGCCACGAAAGCTACAACGAAAGAGCGGCGGAATACGCCGAACAGTTCGGGCTCATAGCAACATCCGGTTCCGACTGCCACCGTCCGGAGGATGTAGCGCGCGGAGGCATTATAACGTCCAAGGTACCCAGCGACTCCATGGAGATGATGCGCCTTATCAGATCCAGAGATTTCGAGCTTATCGGCAAGTAAGACCTACCAAAAACAGCACGTTTTTTGCACCTGCACACACATACAGGCTCTTTTTTATCGTTTTATCGGCGCCGGATCATTGACTGAGCCGCTAAACTTGCTTAAACTAATGTTAAGTTGATAAAAAAATACCATTAACTCAACAATTTATAAAGGAGAAATACCAATGACATATGCAGACTTATTCGGTTCCGACCGTCCTCTGGATCTTATAGCCGTAGGAAGAGTAGCCCTGGACTTCAACCCTGTAGAAATAAACTGCACTCTGGCAGAGAGCGCTACTTTCAAGAAGTACATAGGCGGTTCACCCGCAAACATTGCCGTAGGGCTCTCCAGGCTGGGAAAGAAAGTCGGTTTCATAGGCAGAGTGGCACAGGACAGCTTCGGCGACTACGCGATAGATTACTTTATGAACGAAGGCATAGACACCAGCCACATCTTCCGCGCCGAGCACGGCGAAAAGATGGGCCTTACCTTTACGGAAATAAAAAGCCCCACGGAGAGCAGCATCCTGATGTACCGCGAAGGGGCCGCGGATCTTTCCCTCTCCCCGGAAGACGTAGACGAAGATTACATCTGCAGCGCAAAGGCCATACTGATCTCCGGAACAGCGCTGTGCAAGAGCCCCTCCAGAGAAGCTGCGCTTAAGGCAGTTAAGCTTGCCAAAAAGAACGGAATACCTGTAATCTTCGACATAGACTACCGCGAATACATCTGGAAGTCTCTGGATGAGATCTCCGTTTACTATCAGACCGTTGCCGAGCAGAGCGATCTTGTGATAGGATCGCGCGACGAATTCGACCTTACCGGACGCCTTGCGGGCCTTGCGGAAAAGGACGACGAAGCCGTAGCCAGATACTGGCACGAAAAAGGCAATAAACTGGTAATAATAAAGCACGGCAAGGAAGGCTCCGTCGCCTACAACCACGACGGCACCCGCTACCTTGTAAAGCCTTTCCCGGTAAAGCTTCTTAAGTCTTTCGGCGGCGGAGACGGCTACGCTTCCGCGTTCTTCTACGGACTTATGGAAGGATGGCCTTTAGAGAAGGCTCTGGAATTCGGCAGCGCGGAGGCAGCAATGCTTGTGGCGGCGCACTCCTGCTCCGCTGCGATGCCCGGCGTTCAGGCAGTCAAGGATTTCATCGCCGCGGAAAAAGCCGAGTACGGCGAAATGGTATTCAAACTCTAAATACATTATCCGAAAAAACACAAAACCGGTGCGCTTAACCTTGCGTACCGGTTTTTAGTTTCGGAACATCATGATCTTTCTGCGTAAGAACACATGCCCCCGGGCGATCGGCATCCCGCCTTCCCGCCGGAAGACGACACTCTAAATGTCGCAGATGAATCCTGCGTACGGGAACTCGTAGAGCATTACCGGAGTGTCGCGGTGGACGGTCTGCGTACCTGTAACTTTGCAGTCGACTATCTGCCGCGCGCCCTCGATCAGCTTGTCTATAAGATCCGGCTGCGCAGGGAAAGCTCCGTGCGACGGCCAGACTTCGGAGAAGCTGTCCTTAAGGCTATTAAGGCGCTCGAGGCTCCTAATGAATTCCTTTATATTTCTGCGCGGTCCGAACATGAATATGTTGTCGTTCTGCACGGAATCGCCGGAGATCAGAACACGCGCGTTAACGTCCAGCAGCGCAACGCTGCCTGGCGTGTGGCCGGGTATGTGGATCACTTTAAGCGGGCGGCCGCCCAGGTCCAGAACGTCGCCGTCGCGCAGCGGCATCATCATCCCCTGCCCGCCCTTTTCGCGGTAGAACGGCTCGTCCTCGTACTGCATCATGAAGAATCGGAACGCGCCGTTGCCGGAAACGTGGTCCGGGTCCGAGTGTGTGTTGAGAAGCGCGACCGGCTTACTTGTAAGGCTCTCCGCTATCTGCCTGGCCTCCGGGCACGTGGCTCCGGTGTCCACCAGCAGCGCTGTATCGCTGCCCTCCAGCAGGAACATGCGCACGAAGCCGTCCTCTATGCGCCAGCTGTTGTCGTTTATCTTTATGATCTCTGCCATGGCAATGACCTCCCTTACCGTTTATTATACAACATTCCTGCCATCAAAAGGCATCTGTTCCGCATTAATGCTTTAATCAGAACACGAACTGGAACACGTTGAACGCCACGTACATGCACAGCAGCAGTATGCCCTGCCAGCGCATCACCTTGCCCTTGAACAGCGAAGGCAGGCACAGGACCGCCATCGCAAGCAGCATCACGGGAATGTCCACCACCAGGCTGGCGTTTATGCCTCCGATCGTCCTTCCGGCCGGTACGTCGAACGGGGAGATCGTTATCGCGAGTCCGCAGACAAGCACCAGATTCAGCACGTTGGCGCCTACGATGTTGCCTATCCATAGCTCGTCTATGCCTTTGATGCGGCTCTGGATCGCGGTGATCAGTTCCGGCAGACTTGTACCGAGAGCCACCATGGTAAGTCCTATCACACTGTCCGGCACGCCCAGCGCCTTAGCAACGATCGTACCGTTGTTTACAAGCAGTCTTGCGCCTATGGCTATGGCTGCCGCGCCTACTACAAGGATGCCTACAGCCTCGTGCGGCTTCAGTATCCTTGTCTTTTTCTTAGGCTTTTCAGGAACGTTTTCCACGTCTTTATGAGGCGGCGCGGTCGTCAGGCTCTCGTGGTGCTTATTCATGTAGAGCACCAGAACGATCTCGAATGCCGCGAATACCGCCAGCAGGACCATGCCCACCCAGCGGTCGAAACGCCCCACCGTCCACGCCATGGTCGCGTAGAAAAAACCGGCTATGAAGAAGAACGCTGTCCCTCTGGAGAACGTCTCCTGCTTTACCTTAGCCGGATTCAAAACGATTATAGCCCCCGCGATCAGCGAGGCGTTGCATATTACAGACCCCAGCGCGTTGCCGTAGGCCAGGCCGGAATTTCCCTGGACCGCGGCTCTGGCCGACACCACCACCTCCGGCAGAGTGGTGCAGATCGAAAGTACGGTGGCGCCCATCAGGAACCGGGACACTTTAAAGCGTCTGGATATGTCCTCCGCGCCCCACACGAACAGTTTACCGCCCAGCACCAGCAGCGCCAGGCCCAATATGAATAATAAAACTGCGTATGCATTGTTCATAATAGCATATCATCCTCCACCGGTCTTACCGATCTCGCTCGTCCTAATTGTCGCCTTCCATTATGTCCAGAAACATCAGCTCGTCCAGGACAGGATCGTCGTCCAGGCCGTAGCCTTCCTCCGGGTAGTCCAGGAAGGTCTGCTTAGCGCGCTCTTCGCGCCATCTTCTCTCCTCTTCGGGATCTTTTCTGTCGTTTTTCATGGAAAAAAGTTTCATCACAGCCACCAACGCGATAAATACCAATATACCTTCCGCCATGGTCACTCCTCGTCTTCCGCTTCGTATTCTTCGACAAGCTTGCTGAGCTCCTCGATCACACGCTCCGAGTCATCCACCAGAGCCATCGCCTTGGCGAGTATGTACGTTGCGTTGCGGCGGCCCAGGAAGAATCCTGCCACCAGGCACACGAGCCCCACCGCGAACGATATATATACTGTAACCATAATGTCATATCCTCCATGCTTTGAAGTTCCGCGGCGATCCTACAGTTGATCTGCCCCGCGCCCCCTCTTACACTCTAAGGATGT
>JAEEGJ010011205.1_pt1 | contig 22864 bp, 14 predicted proteins | sample 8958761 | NCBI WGS metagenome assembly JAEEGJ01 (sample SAMN16246546, study PRJNA631951) | gut metagenome | biome: gut microbiome; feature: rumen; material: RS-attached | host: Bos | place: Iran: Karaj | collected 2018-10 | reverse complement strand
GGATCACCTCATGCGGGGTCGTAGACGTAACCGCAAACTTCACAGCTGTACTTCATAAGCTTTCGTAAATGTTTAGTTATTAATCAGGGTTGTTATTCTCTCAACAATCCGCTCTGGCGGAATGTTATGTAGACAGGCATAGTCGCCCCGCCGGCAGGCTTTGTTGCCGAAGATACTGCACGGGCGGCAGTCGAGGTCGAGCTGGATGATATTGTCCTCAGACTGGTTGAAGCCGAGGAATCCCGCCATGGGATGGGTGGCGCCCCAGACGCTGACGACGGGGATGCCGGTAAGCGAGGCGAGGTGCATGTTGGCGGAGTCCATCGACAGCATCGTGTCGAGGTGGCTCATCAGGATGAGCTCCTGATACATGGACTCGCAGTGTTGACAGACGGACAGGCACTGGGGATAGCGCTCGGTCCACTGTTTGAAGTATTCGTCTTCTTGTTTGCCGCGACCGAAGAGGAAGATGCGGGCCTTGGGGTATCGCTGCTGCAGCTGCTGAATGACTTGTTCCATGAGCCTCGGGGGATAGACCTTCCCTTCATGGGCAGCGAAGGGGGCGATGCCGATCCACTGCTCAAAGCTCTTCTTAGGACCTATCTCCTTAGGCAGCATGTTCGGGTTACCTCCTTCTGGGGGGAAGATGCTGTGGAACCGGGTGATGTCGACGGGATAGCCCAGGCGTTCAAAGACTTCTGCGTAGCTCTTGAAGGAGGAGGGCAGGGGGTGCATCTCCTTCTTGTTGCTCTTCGTCAGCTGCCGGCGCTGTTTGCGGTGTTTCTTGATATGCTCCACATGGTAGCGGCCCACATTGAACCGCATGCGGAGGTATTCTGAGCGGAGCACGTTATGAAGGTCGGCTACCATCGTGAACTGCTTGGCCACCAGACGGCGGTAGAGGGCATTCAGGCCTCGCATGCCGCGATACTCGTGTTTAAGGTCGGCCTCCATGAAGTTCACGTTGGGTGCCAGATCGGCGAACAGGGGTCTTGCAAAGGCACGACTGAGCACGGTAACCCGTATGTCGGAATACTGTGTGGCCAACGCCCACACCACAGGGACTGCCATGGCCACATCCCCCAGTGCCGAGAACCGGATAACCAATACGTGCTCCTTTTTCACCTTTTACTTTTTTACCTTTTTACCTTTTTACTTTTTATAAAGAATGGGGTTCGTCGTGGGGTCGTTGTACATCTTCATCTGACGATAGACCTTCATGTACTTGCGTCCTGCCTCGATATCCTCCAACAGCTGGTCGATGGCCAGCGAGAGGTCTTTCTGCTGTTCTAACAACACGTTGAGCTTCGCCTGACACTTGGCGATGTGTGCTGCCTCGGCATCCTGACGGTCTACCTGTTCCTGCATGTGATAGATCTTCAGGGCCAGGATGCTCAGACGGTCGACGGCCCAAGCCGGACTCTCTGTGTTCAGACGGGCTTCATGCAACACCTGCACGTCGCTGTAGTGCTGACGGAACCAGGAATCGATATCTTCCACCAGGTCTGTGCGGTCCTGATTGCTCTTGTCGATACGGCGCTTCAACGACAGGGCCTCGATGGGGTCGATGTGAGGATCGCGGATCAGGTCCTCAAAGTGCCACTGAACGGTGTCGATCCAGCATTTCAGATAAAGACGGTTCTCAATGCTGTCTTTGGGATACGGATTATGAATGGGCGCATCGACATCATCTGTCACATGATAATCGGCTATCGCACGATTGAAAATCTGATTAGCTTGTTCTGTAAACCGTAAACTGTAAACTGTAAACTCATCCATCGTTTTTACTTTTATTCCGCAAAGCTACGGAATCTTTTTTAAATAACCAACGAATTGTGTAGTTTTTCGTCAATTTTTTCTTTTTATAAGAATAAATAGGCAAAAAAGGGCCATTTTTTTGCACAGATATACCCCATGTGTGCAATTCAGGTGCACTTTTTCTTAAAAAAATTTGCGTAAGTGAAAGAAAATGTGTTACTTTGCACCCGATTTCGGCGAAAGCCGTCAAAATTTTCAAGATAGCAAAATCATTATTAACGTTTTAAAGATTAAAATTATGTCAGAAATTGAAAGCAAAGTAAAGGCTATTATCGTAGACAAACTGGGTGTTGACGAAGCAGAAGTGAAGGCAGAGGCCAGCTTCACCAATGATCTGGGTGCAGATTCACTGGATACCGTTGAGTTGATCATGGAATTTGAGAAGGAGTTTGGTATCTCTATTCCCGATGATAAGGCTGAGAAGATCGGTACCGTTGGTGACGCCATCGCTTACATCGAGGAGAACGCAAAATAAATTATTGAATATGTATGGTTTGTCCCCTGGTGGGGGCAAACCATATTTTTTTTTGAGTTTATGGAATTAAAAAGAGTAGTCGTTACAGGCTTAGGTGCTGTGACTCCTGTAGGCAATACGCCTGAGGAGATGTGGAACAACCTCGTCAACGGTGTTAGTGGAGCCGCTCCCATCACCTTGTTCGACACCAGCCTGTTTAAGACGAAGTTTGCCTGTGAGGTGAAGAACCTCAATATCAACGATTATCTGGATCGCAAGGAAGCCCGTAAGATGGACCGCTACACGCAGTTCGCCATGATCGCTGCCATCCAGGCCGTGAAGGATTGCGGCTGGGACTTGGAGCAGATCGACAAGAACCGCATTGGTGTGGTCTTCGGCGTCGGTATCGGGGGTATTAAGACCTTTGAGGAAGAGGTGTCGTATTACGCACTGAACCAGGAGAATGGTCCGAAGTTCAACCCCTTCTTCATTCCAAAGATGATTGCCGACATCGCCGCCGGACAGATTTCCATCATGTACGGTTTCCACGGACCCAACTATATCACCGCTTCTGCCTGCGCTTCTTCAAGCAATGCCTTGGCTGACGCCTTCAACCTGATTCGTCTGGGTAAGGCCAACGCTATCGTTGCAGGAGGTGCTGAGGCTGCCATCTGTGCAACGGGTGTGGGTGGTTTCAATGCTATGCATGCCCTCTCTACCCGCAACGATGAGCCTGAGAAGGCCAGCCGTCCGTTCAGCGCCAGTCGCGACGGCTTCATCATGGCTGAGGGTGCCGGTTGTCTCATCCTGGAGGAGCTGGAGCACGCCAAGGCCCGTGGTGCGAAGATCTATGCCGAGATGGTTGGTGCCGGCATGAGTGCCGATGCCCATCACATCACAGCCTCTCATCCTGAGGGACTGGGTGCCAAACTCGTCATGCAGAACGCCCTTGAGGATGCCGGCATGAAGCCTGAGGACATCGATTATATTAATGTACACGGCACATCGACGCACGTGGGTGACATCTCTGAGGCCAAGGCCATCAAGGAGGTCTTCGGCGATGCTGCCTTTAAGCTGAACATCTCGTCGACAAAGTCGATGACTGGTCACATGCTGGGTGCTGCCGGTGCCGTTGAGGCTATGGCCACTGTGCTGGCTGTGAAGAACGATATCGTTCCTCCCACCATCAATCATGAAGAGGGAGATAATGACGAAGAGATTGACTACAATCTGAACTTCACCTTCAACAAGGCCCAGAAGCGTGTGGTACGTGCCGGACTGAGCAATACGTTCGGTTTCGGTGGTCATAACGCTTGTGTCGTATTCAAGAAATATGAAGCTTAACGAGATTATCGATAGAATCAAGCTCCCTTTCCGCCAGGAGAAGGAGCTTTTTTCTTCTCTTTACGGCATCTTGGGATTCTATCCCCGCAACATCAAGTATTACAAGCAGGCGCTGATGCATAAGAGCATCCGCAAGCGCAACGACAAGGGCAAGCCGCTGAACAATGAGCGGCTGGAGTTCTTGGGTGATGCCATACTCGATGCCGCGGTAGGATATATCGTCTACCGTCACTATGAGGGCAAGCGTGAGGGATTCCTGACGAATACCCGTTCAAAACTGGTGAGTCGTGATACGTTGGGCAAGTTGGCGAGTGAGATGGGGCTGGGCAATCTGTTGTTGTCAGCAGGTCACAGCACATCTCATAATAGCTATGTCGAAGGCAACGCCTTTGAGGCACTCGTGGGAGCCATCTATCTGGATCGTGGCTATGAGGCTTGTCTGGAGTTCTTTGAGAAACAGATTCTGGGTAAGTATATCGACATCGACAAGGTGGCTTTCAAGGAGGTGAACTTCAAGTCAAAGCTCCTGGAGTGGTCGCAGAAGAACCGCGTCCGACTTGAATACCGTATGCTCAAGCAGAAGAGCGATGAGAACGGCAGTCCTGTCTTCAGTTTCCAGGTGATGCTTGAAGGCGTGGAGGGCGAGAAGGGTTCTGGCTATTCTAAGAAAGAGGCTCAGCAAGAGGCATCAAAGGATACTTTGCAGCGTCTGAAGCGCGAACCGCAGTTCATCGACCAGATCTTCGCCGCCAAGACTGAACGCACCAAGATGGAAGAAGAGCCTGCTATGGCCGTGCCAGACACAGAACAGGAGCAGGAGTTTATCATCGCCTCAGAGTCGAGGAGTGAGGAGGGAGGAGTGAGGAGTGAGAATACTCCCCTCCACGAGGATGACTTCGACCTTTCCGACCTTTCCGTCAAGCCAAAGGAGAAAACCCGCGAGGACATCATCGCCGAGGCCGAAGCCGCCGCCTTTGCAGAAGCCGAAGGTTGACGCCTAACGCCTAACAAACAATCTTCCATTCAGACCATTTTAGGAATCAATGCTGAATGGAAGATTTTTTTGTTGTATCGTTGCGTAATATTTCCAACCTTTTTCTTGTTTGTTTCAAAATTATTTCTTAACTTTGCCCCGTCACTAGAACAATTAAGCCAATTATTAACAAAATAACAATAAATATTCACTATAATAAAACCATACGACAATGAAGAAACTGTTATTATCCATTTTAGCATTCTTCCCTATCATTGCGAGTGCTGTGGCCCTGATGATGATGGGCTTTGGCGTGCAGACGGCATCTGCACAAGCGAAACGGGGTACAGCTGCCAAGAAACCAGCGACGGCAGCAAAGAAGCCTGCAACAAAAGTGAACAACAACTTCGCCATTCTGCAATTGGACGAATGGATCAACCAGAGTCTGTTTGAAGACGAGGAGAACATCTATTTCTTGGGCTATGACTCTCCAGACAAAAACACCCTACGAGCTGTTAACAAACAGACGGGCGAAATAAAGCTTGTTATTCCTAAGAAGAAGCGTGCCCGCCCCATCATCAATAGTGCTGGCTCCGACGGTAAGAGTCTTTTCTTCCGTTGTTATGACGAGGGCATCTACCGTTATAATGGCACAGATATCCGATCCTCGGAGTTGATCATCAAACAGACAAAACCAGATGAAGGCTATCTCTGGAAGGCCCACACTGGCAATGGAATCGTGTTCTCGCCCAATGGCCGTTATATGTGCTTCTTAGCAGGCCCGACCATTCTGTTTGACTTAGAGCAGAATAAGGTTGTACGATGGACTATGGATGAGCCTGAGGATGCTGTTGTTGCCAACGATGGTACCACGTTTAAGATGTGCTCCATCCATTTTTACCGAATACCTAACACAGGCAAAACTCATCTCAACAATTCCAATCCCATCAATCGTGAGGGCGTCGAAAAATTCGACAATAAGATTGGTAATGGTGGTGGCGGTGATCCCGAAGGCTGCTGGCTCGATGCAGATGCCAACATGTTCTATGTTGCAATGGGTGAACAAGTGCTTCGCACACCTGTCGATCATGTTGCCTGGGAGGAAGTTTATTGCCTGCCTGGCGAGAACAAGAAGTTTAAGCACTATGTCTGTAATGGTCAGCGCGTCTTCGCCACAACAGACAACTACGAGAAAAAGTTCTATGAGTGGGACAATAAGGACATGAAGGGCGAGCCGAAGATATCGAAGGAGATAGATACAGGCATTGAAATCAAGACAGCATGGAGTGTCTCAAAAGAGAAAATTAGCGATGTAAGACGCCTCTACTATGACAAGGCCGGCAATCTATGGATACAAGTTGCCGATGGTCGTTTTGTCATCTACAACCCTGATGGCATCAAGGGTCTCACCAGCCTGAAAGGAAAAATCACAGAGAACAATCTCCCCAAGGAGGAAGACTAACACAACATTTAAATAGAAACGATTATGAAGAAACTGTTTTTATTCATTTTAGCATTCTTCCCTATCATTGCGAGTGCTGTTATTGAAGAAGTCAACGGGGTATATTACCAGAGCAGCGACGACTATTATCTTACAGCGGAAGTTACATCTCCGCCTCTTTATAAAGAAAATGTAGTTAATAATAATCTAGAATTCTTGGATTATAAATATTCTGGTGACATTAAAATCGTACCTTATGTTACATTTAAAAATAAAGGTAGCAAGTCATATAAAGTGACTAGAATAAATAGTTTTTCTTTTGGGAATACAGAAATTACTTCTATAACAATCCCCAACTCAATAGAATATATTGGGGGATCAGCATTCTGCAATTGTAAAAATTTGACATCCGTTACTATCCCAGGTAGCGTTAAAACGATTGATCAAGATGCATTTTGGGGCTGTAGTGGTCTGACTTCCATTGAACTTCAAGAGGGCGTAACTACTATTAAGGATGGAGTTTTCAAAAATTGCAGTTCTCTGACCACTGTTACAATTCCTAGTAGCGTAAATTCCATTAGCAAGGATGCATTCCTTGGTTGTAATAATCTGAAATCTGTAAATATTTTTATCTCAGACTTGTCGGCTTGGGTTAGTTGTAAAATTGGTAGCGCCTTTGATTCTTCTATAGAAATGCATTATATTTATAACGGTGAAGAAATAACTGACTTGGTCATTCCAGAAGGTGTAACGTCCATCGGTGATTATGTTTTTGCAGGATGTAGTTCGATGACTTCTGTCACCATTCCCAGCAGCGTGACCTCCATCGGTAAGGATGCATTCATAGACTGTAAAAATGTAAAATCAGTTTATATCTCAGACTTGACTGCTTGGTGTAAAATTAGATTTAAAACTTTTGCCTCCAATCCTATTCGCAATTCTCACAGTTTGTCACTTAATGGCAATATAATTGAAGAATTGGTCATTCCTGAAGGTGTGACGTCTATTGGCAACTATGCTTTTTATCGTTGTTTCGATCTAACTTCTGTTTCTATCCCAAACAGTGTAACCACTATTGGCGATTGGGTTTTCGAGGGATGTAAAAATCTTACCTCTATTTCTATCCCAAGCAGTGTAACCGCTATTGGCGGTTATGCATTTAGTAACTGTCAAAACCTTATCTCTATTATCATCCCGAATAGCGTCACAACCATTGGTGATCTTGCTTTTAGTTCTAGCGGAATAACCTCCATAATCATTCCAAAAAACGTAAAAAGTATCGGTTTGTCTATTTTTCTACTATGCAAAGATTTGAAATCCATTTCAGTGGAGGAAGGGAATAGTTTTTTTGAAAGCGATGAAAAATGTAATGTAATCATTGAATCGAAAACTAAAAAAATGATTGCAAATCTCTGGAACACTATTATCCCCGATGGTGTTACCTCCATCAGCCAAGCAGTTTTATGGTCTTTAAATGGAAAAACTATTATCATCCCACAAAGCGTGAATAACATTGATATCTATGCCTTTGAATATTGTTCAAAATTGAAAGCCATTTGCTGTTTAAGAAAAGAGCCGCCAACTTGTTATGGCGAAACGTTCAACGAGGTTGGAAAAAAATGTATTATATGGGTTCCAAAAGGCAGTGTTGATGCATATAAGGAAGCTACGGGTTGGAAAGATTTCCCAAATATCTTGGAGATTATTGACGGTGATTATGATTTGGATGGCAAAGTTGACGGTGAAGACGTTTCAACCCTTGCTAATAACATTTCGAATGCCTCCGCTGACGCAAACATTGGCGACATCAATGGAGACGACGAAGTTAATGTCGCAGATGTGGTGGCGTTGATCAATAAGAAGAATGGACAGGCATTGCTAGGAGAAACAGGATACTATCTTATAGGTGACCACAATGGTTGGAATACTGCAGACAAAAACTATGCTTTCAAGAAACAGACGGATGGCAAAACTTGGGAAATAACCATCCCAAGTGAAGGTGCCGGATGTTTCAAGATTGCGCCAGGGTCTGCTTACGACCATCAGGATGGAACATTCTGGTCTTACCTGCTTTGTGCAGAATATGACCAGTATACAGGACTTCATGGTATTATGCAGCAAGGTGATATTATGGCAGCATGGCTGCTGAATACAGAAGGCGCAAATAGTTACACCATCCGTATCGTGCCATCAGAGATGACCTATCAAATCATACCTCAATAGAGGACTAACTGACAGAAACCTCGGAGGAGACCGATGGTTTTAAGCCTTGAAAGTATGTATCCGACTTAAGTCAGTCAACCGTCTGACTTAAGTCGGATGATTGTTTGACTATAGTCAGTTGAGTGTCTGACAAGTGTCAGATACCAAGAAAGCATAGACTTCTCTTGTACCTTTCTTACCTTTGACACCTAAAGAGATTAGCTATAACTCAGAAAAAACCTTAAAGTTTTGGTATTTCGCACGATTTGCATTACCTTTGCAGCCAATAATAAACTATTGCGCAGAATAAGATGAGTCTGACTCAAATCATAGGAAAGGTTTTTGTGTCTCGCCAACGGGAACTGGAGAAACACCAGAATGAGGGCGAGGCACTGCAACGGGCTGTGTTGGCACGCTTGATGCAGACGGCTAAGGGTACGGAATACGGACGTAAACATGCTTTCGACGTCATCAAGGGATATGATGATTTCATCAGCCACGTGCCAGTGAATACTTATGAAGAGCTGAAGGGTGATATTGACCGTATGCGACAAGGCGAGGCCGATGTGCTGTGGCCTGGACGTGTGAAATGGTATGCGAAGTCTTCTGGCACGACGAATGACAAGTCGAAGTTCATCCCCGTCAGTCAGGAGGGGCTGCAGAAGATCCACTATGCAGGAGGCCGCGACTCAGTGGCCATCTATCTGAGGAACAATCCCAAGTCGAGGATGTTCGACGGAAAGGGTCTGATCCTTGGTGGCAGTCATGCCCCAAATTACAATCTGAAAGACTCGTTGGTGGGTGACCTGAGTGCCATCCTTATTGAGAACATCAATCCGTTGGTGAACCTCGTCCGTGTGCCTAAGAAGCAGACGGCCTTGCTCTCCGACTTTGAAGTGAAGCGCGAACGTATTGCCCGTGAGGCGATGAACACGAATGTAACGAACCTCTCTGGCGTGCCCTCATGGATGCTTTCTGTGCTGACTTGTATGATGGAGATGACGGGCAAGACTCATCTGGAAGAGGTGTGGCCCAATATCGAGGTGTTCTTCCATGGTGGCGTAGCCTTTACACCCTATCGTAAGCAGTATGAGCAACTCATCACTTCGCCAAGGATGCACTATATGGAGACGTACAACGCCAGCGAGGGATTCTTCGGTATTCAGGATGATCCTGCTGACAAGTCGATGCTTCTGATGCTCGACTATGGGGTGTTCTATGAGTTCATCCCGATGGACGGAGGCGATCCTGTCCCCCTCTGGGGTGTGGAAAAGGGTAAGAACTATGCGATGGTTATCTCTACGTCGTGCGGCCTTTGGCGCTATGAGATTGGCGACACCGTTCAGTTTACCTCTACAAACCCTTATAAGTTCATTATCTCTGGTCGCACAAAGCACTTCATCAATGCCTTTGGTGAGGAGTTGATTGTCGATAACGCCGAGCAGGGCCTGGCCTATGCCTGTGAGCAGACGGGTGCCGAGGTGTTGGAGTATACAGCAGCCCCTGTGTTTATGGATGCAAAGGCGAAGTGCCGTCATCAGTGGCTCATCGAGTTCTCTCGTCAGCCCAAAGACTTGAAACAGTTTGCTGCACTTCTCGACAAGCGTCTGCAGGAGATCAACAGCGACTACGAGGCCAAGCGCTATAAGGATATCACCCTCCAGCCTCTGGAGATTATCGAGGCCAGGCAGAATCTATTCAACGACTGGCTGAAGCTGCGTGGAAAGTTGGGTGGTCAGCACAAGGTGCCCCGTCTCAGCAATTCACGTGACACCATCGAACAATTGTTGGCGATAAATAGTGTGGAAAGAGGAAAGTAGAAAGTGGAAAGAGATATGATGAATAAGACGAATGGAGGCAGATGGCAGATATGGATAGCGGCAGGAGTAATCTCTTTCCTCTCTCCACTTTCCTCTTTCCTCTTTTCTTCTTGCGCCAAGATGGGCAGTCCTGATGGCGGATGGTTCGATGACGATCCTCCAAAGGTGGTCAGGAGCGTTCCTGCCGACCAGTCTGTGAATGTGGAGAGCAAAAAGGTTACTATTTACTTCGATGAGTTTATCAAACTGGAGGACGCAACGAACAAGGTGGTCATCTCGCCTCCGCAGTTGGAGATGCCAGAGATTAAGGCTTCTGGCAAAAAGGTTGTTGTGGAATTGCAAGACTCATTGAAGGAGAATACCACCTATACCATTGACTTCAGCGACGCCATCAGCGACAATAACGAAGGCAACCCGATGGGATCGTATGCTTTCACTTTCTCTACAGGGGAACAGATAGATACGTTCCAGGTCTCAGGTTATGTGCTTGATGCCAAGAACCTTGAACCCGTCAAAGGCATTATGGTGGGGCTCTACGATGATTTGGCCGATTCAGCCTTCAAGACCAAGCCGATGCTGCGAGTCTCCCGCACTGACGGCCGTGGCCACTTTGTGGTGAAAGGTATTGCTCCAGGCACTTATCGAGCTTATGCCTTGCAGGATATGGATAACGACTTCCGCTTTGGACAGCGCAGTGAGATGCTGGCCTTCAGCCACGAGACATTTAGTCCCACTTCAAAGCCCGATACTCGTATCGACACCATCTGGCGCGACTCGCTGCATATCGACGCCCTGCTCTCTGTGCCTTATACCCATTTCCTGCCAGACGACATCACCTTGATGGCTTTTACTCATATACAGACAGATCGCTATCTGCTTAAAACGGAGCGCAAGGATCCGGAGAAGTTCTCAATGTTTTTCACCTACGGCCATCCTGAACTGCCCGTCATCAAGGGCATGAACTTTGATTCAGACAGCGCCTTCGTCATTGAGACGAACGAGAGACAAGACACCATTCACTACTGGCTGCGTGACACCATGCTCGTCAATCAAGATACCCTTCGTATGGAGGTCAGTTATATGATGACAGACACCTTGGGCAACCTTGTCAGCCAGACCGATACCCTCGACGTGTTGGCGAAGACACCTTATGAGAAGCGAATGAAGGAGCTGGCCAAAGAGATAGAGAAGTGGCAGAAAGAGCAAGAGAAGAAAAAGAAGCGTGACGAGCCCTATGACTCCATCTATCCCGCCCAACCGCTGAAGCCCAACATCAAGATTCCGTCTGCGATGGTGCCTGATGAGAAGGTGGTTATTGAAATGCCGACCCCATTAGTGCGCTGTGACACTTCTGCCATTCACCTCTATTCTCAGATAGACAGTCTGTGGTATGAGTCCGCATATGTCTTTAAGCCTGTGCCGGGTTCTATCCGAATGTTTGAGATTACTGCTGACTGGCGACCTGCCACCGAATATAGTCTGGAGATAGACTCTGCGGCCTTTGAGAACATCTATGGCCAGATATCAGACAAATACAAGCAGGGCATCAAGGTAAAGAGTCTGGATGAGTTAGGCACACTGACGCTGAATCTCAGTGGTGTGACGGATACTGTGCCGTTAAGGGTGCAGTTGTTGAATAGTTCTGGTACTTTGGTCAAGGAAATCGTGGCCATCAACAATGTCGCTCACTTCGATTATGTACTTCCTAACAAATACTATATCAGCGCTTTCCTCGATGCCAATAACAACGGCAAATGGGATACAGGAGATTATGATGAAGACCTGCAACCAGAGGATGTGTTTTTCTATAACCGTGAGATTGAGTGCAAGGAGAAGTGGGACATTACCCAAACATGGAATCTCACAGGCACACCACGCTTCCGACAGAAGCCTCAGGCCATCACCAAGCAGAAGCCTGATGCAGAGAAGAAGTTGAAGAATCGTAATGCCGATCGTGCCAAGAAACTTGGCATAGAATATAATAAAGACAAAGTTGTCAAACTTGAAAAATAAGATGTTATGAAAAAACTGCTATTGATATTGATTGCTTATCACCTATCAGTGACCGTTTCTTTTGCTCAGTGTGGGATAGAGAATACAGCCTTTAAGGCTGGCGAGGAGCTCAATTATGACCTCTACTTCAACTGGAAGTTCATCTGGGTGAAAGTGGGTACTGCCGAGATGGATGTGAAGGCAGCGAAGTTTGAAGGCAAGGATGCCCTGAAAGCATACCTCATCACCCGTGGCAACTCTAAACTCGACAAGTTTTTCGTTATGCGTGATACTTTGCTCTCTTATTGCAATACTGATCTTTCACCGCTTTATTTCCGTAAAGGAGCACTTGAGGGCGACAGTTATTATGTCGATGAGATCTGGTACACCTATCCTCATGGCGGCTGCCAGTTGAAGAAGCACCGTATCACGACCAGCGGCGAACATCTTTGGAAGACCAGCACCTATAGGTCGTGCATCTATGATATGATGTCGATCTTCCTCCGTGCCCGCAATTTCGATGCCACGAAGATGAAGAAAGGTGAGGTGATACCCATGCCCATCAGTGATGCTATGGGTTTGAGCAACTCATGGCTTGAGTTCCGTGGCAGGGAGAACTATAAGATGAGCGACACGAAAGAGAAGTATCGTTGTTTGGTGTTCTCGTTCTATGAGCGCGACAAAGGCAAGAGCAAAGAGTTGTTGCGTTTTTGGATTACTGATGACCCCAACCATATACCAGTACGCCTCGACATGTTCCTTTCATTCGGATCTGCCAAGGCGTACCTGAGATCGTATAAGGGCATTCGAAGCCCTATGGCCGCTAAGGTCAATTAGTGAGCGGCGTTTTCGAATTCCTTAATCTTATTTAGATAATACTGACGAAGGTCCTGCCATTTATAGTAGGGCCAGTTGTCTGTTTGTGTAGGCAGATAGGTTTCTCGCTCATTCAAGAGGGCCTTCACGAGAATGTCGCCTTCCTTGCCTTTTTTCGGACGATAGAACACCAGCTGAATGTTGCAGGCCATGGGGAAGATGCGGTAGTTGCGCCAGTAGGTGTCAAGCTCGTCGAGGTTCTCCACAGCCATTCCACAGTTGTCAAGTTCTAACAGGCAGGCCAGAGGCATCACACACACCTCGTGGCCAAAACGCAGCGTGGCCTGTGTCTGGGTGACGGTGTCAGCCGTCTCAATGATGTTCTTTAGGAGGTTCAGCTGGCTGAAAGGCATCTTTGTGCCAGAAACAGGAGAAGCACCGTAGTCGAGATACCAGCCGACATTACGGATGCGCCACTGGTCGTACACTTCATCGTCAGTGAAGAGCGACAGCAGTTCGATGTCCGTATCGTGGCTCTGCATATTCGCTGCCACTTCAAAGAGACGGCGCATGAAGTCACCAGAGGCCACATTATTATATACCCATTGCTGATCATTGAAGAGGGCTTTCATCAGACGCTCGGGGTGGGTGTACTTCTGCTGGGCCTCGGCATATTCCTTGTCGCCAGTCGTCCTTCCCTGTTCCTTGACGACTCCCTCCCAAGGCTGGTTCAGGTAATATTGCAGGCTTTCGCTCACGTCGTTATGGATCTGGGCCGTGGGATTGGCAGCTGCCAGCTCCTCACACTCGGCAATCATCGAGAGGATGCAGCGGATAACGACGGTACTGCGGGCATCGATCTTTACGCCAGGGGTCTTGAAGATCTCTGGGAAGTGCAGGGCCATACGCTTTCCGATGCCGTGATGCTGACGTTCACCAACGGTTGTCAGATCACCCAGACGCTTTTCCGTCGTGGGGTGGAAGGCTTCCAGTTTCTGGAGTGTCTCTTCGCCCAGCGGCGTTAGTTTCCCAGCCTCACGGGCACTCCTCAGCGTGGTCATGGGCAGCCTGTAGTCGCCCTCCCAGATCAGCCAGCGCGAACCGTGACGGCCATAGTGGCTCATGTAGAATGGTTCATAGCCTTTGGGTGCTGGCGTCAGCGCCTTGTCCGTCAACTGACGGTCATAGTCCAGATAGTTACTCCCCGCCAGATAACGGTTGGCGGCAATCTCATCCTTCGCAGAAGTCTCAAAGACAGGCGCATTTTGCGCCTGTGCGGCCATCGAACATGTAATGGCCATTGTTAGTAATACTTTTTTCATCATTATGTCCTATTGATTGGTTTTGAATGCAAAGATACGAAATATTCCATAAAATCTGTGCAATCTGTGGCTTTTTTTGTATCTTTGCACCCAAAGACGAAAACTGACAAAGAATGAAGACAATATTTCACCTTATTATAGTTGTCCTGCTTTTCATAACGGGAAGCATAAATGCTGCAGACACTTGTGCCGTCAGTAAGATTGATGTCGAGCGCCTGCCAGACTTGAACATCCCCCGTGCTGGGCATGAAGTTTTTTGCGTGAATGGTGAAATCACGGTGGCGGGTGGCCATACCAACGGGTTCTTGCCAACCCCTACGGCAGAATATTACAAAGATGGCGAGTGGCACACCATTCCGATGATCTATACCCACGACTTCGGCTTCTCAGTGGTGCTGAACTCTGGGAAGATGATGCTTGGCGGAGGATGCGAAGAGCCTATTGGCATAGGCCAGACGTACGTGACAGAAACTTACGACCCACTTACTCACTCCTTCAACGGCTTTTGCAGCTTGCAACGGAAACGCACGCATGCTTCAGCCCTCGAACTTGACAGCGGACGTGTCGTCGTTGCTGGCAATTGGTATTATGATGACGGCATTGAGTTGTTTGCCGACCCAAAGGAAACGCAAGCAGACTATAACGACTATCGCCTTTTTACATATATAAAAGATGTGTCGGTAGGACGGGCTTATCCCTTGATTCTCCGCACAGCTAAGGATGATGCCCTCATTCTCGGAGGCAATGGTCTGACAGGTGATTCACTTTGGACTTCCATTGCTTACAGTCTGAAGGGCGACTCTGTCACCATACCGTTGTTAGAGGAGTGGTGGCCATTTAGCAATGATATGGCCCGCAGCTCTGAGAGTTTCATAGGCGATGAGGCTAAGGGCGTTTATGCCTATTTGCTGGCTGTTATAAACCGCGACGGTCAGGTGGCAATAGCAAAGGTGGTTAATGGGGAGTTTACGTTGTTGCCCACAGCTTGTCCCGTTCCAATGCAGAGTCACGGAGAGAACATCCGCTATATTTCAACGATAATTGTAGATCAGAAGGTGGGACGAGGTTATCTTCTTGGACTTAGCAAGGATTTCCAAAAAGCCCCGGAAAAAGCTTGGCGTTGGTATGTGCTCGCTATCGACTATACCAAACAACCTGCTTCTTTGACGCTCAATTATACAGACCCTCTGCCAGAATTCAACAGCTACTTGCCCATACTGACTCCCGAGGGAAATCTGCTCATCGCAGGCGGTCTTTATCACGGCAGCAACTTCACACCGTCGAAAAGTGTGCTCCTGCTGCGAGTCGGACGAGAACCTGTCAGGGCAGAGAGTAGTAGCAGTTTCTGGCAGGTTGCCATATTGGTATTGGCAGCACTGTTGTTCGTCGCCCTGCTTCTATACCTATTTATATATAGAAAGAGGCGTGATAAAGAAACCAAGGAACCTGTCTCGCTGATTCTCCCAGAATCTCCCAACACTGATTCCCTGATGGAGCGTATCAACAGGGTGATGGAAGAACAAAAGCTATATCTGAATAGTGGCCTGAAGGTCTCTGACATTGCTGAATTATTTGGTGTGCATCGTAATGATATCTCCGCCTGTATCAATTCCCAGATGAACTGTTCTTTCGTTCAATACGTCAATCAATACCGTATAGAATATGCCAAACGGCTGATGCGGGAAACCCCAGGCAAGAAAATCTCAATAGTCTGGATGGAGTCGGGTTTTGGCAGCGAACAGACCTTCTTCAAGATCTTCAAAGCGGCCACGGGAATGTCCCCCAAAGAGTGGATATCACAAGGAAATGACTAACGATTTGCAAATTGTTAGTCGTTTTTTGCAAATCAAGAGTCTTTTTACAGTCCTTTTCCTTACCTTTGGACCAACTTAATCAATCAAACAAAAGAATAAAGTATGAAAAGACTACCAAACTTTCTATTAATGATGCTGACAACCGTGCTGTTGGCAACATTCATTACCTCGTGTTCTGAAAGCGGTTCAGATTCAGATCCGTCAACTACTCCCACACAACCTCAGACACCCGTCTCTGATGGTGACTGGCAAGTAGTTCCCGCCACAGGTGGCACCATCGAGAAGGGTGACATCACCATCACCTTCCCAAGTGGCACCTTCAACAAGGATACAAAGATTGCGATAACTGAAGTTAAGAAGGGTGAGACATGTGGAGAATACGAAGCATCGAAATTCTACCAACTCACAACGCCAGCAAAACTTGACAAACCACTATCCGTGAGTATTAAGTCGGCAGAGCAGGCCGATGATATCCGCTTTATGACGGTTGCACAGGCATTAGAGAAATCCACATACGAATTAGTGCAACAAGACGTCAGTTTCGATGCTGACTATAGCAATAGTAAATACCATTTCACGTTGCCAGCAACCAAAAACGATGAGGATGACGGCAACACCTACCTGACTATGGGACTTGCTCATTATCCTTCGGGAGATGATGTCAATGGAACTAGAACAGGCACTCGTTATATTATGGAAGGCCAGGTGGGTAATATTGAATGGTATTATGAGCCCAGTTGGTTGCTAACCAGTAAACAAAAGTCTTTGTATAATCGATTAAAACCAAAGATTAACCAATACGTTATTGAAGCCCTAAAGCAAATACAAGCACTCGGCTTCTCCACAAGATCTTCGCGCAAGATTCCCATTCATTTTGTTAACGACTTTTTATTTGGAAAGGATGCATTTGGATTCTTTGAGCAGCATACACTTTATGACGAATGGAATGTTGTGAAGATCAATATGTGTAAGTTTTCTGATCTTTATGATAAAGATGGTGAAGAAGCTTTTTTAGCACAGCTGAAGCGGACGACAATCCATGAACTGTTTCATTATTATCAGTCCGAATATGACCCGCGTTCACCAATTAAGAAAGCATTCTCCCCTGGTGAAGAGAACATCTTGTGTGAGGCTGGTTCCGTGTGGATTGAGCAGTTCGTAAATGATGGACAACTGGATGGGAAATTCGTGTCTCAATATCTCCCAAGTTACAGAAAAAGCTTGTATAACTATAGGGAGTGTTGGAAGCTGGATTCAGAAAACAACAAGTCTTTTGTTAAGATGACAGCAGCCCATGGCTACGGAATGTCGTCACTTCTCTATTATATGACCAGCCCCATTTCAGAAATGAAGGGAACTTTTGGTATTGACAAGATGGAGATTGTGAAACTCTATAAGAAATGGAAGACATATACAACCAAAACGTTCGAACCTCTTGAATCATGGCTCCGAGATTATGACGCTTGGGATTCTTTCTCTCGATACAAATACGACGAATACCTCATAACCATGCTATGTGGAGACTTAATACCAGGAATTAATGAAGGAATCATAACAACCAGCGAAACTTCCACCAATGTATTAATAAATACTGACGGTAAGTATGAAAGGAAAATGCCATGTCTGACCTATGGATGTGATTTGCTCTCCTGTAACTTTACTGGTTATAAGAACGAAAAAGGAGAGAATTCTTTTGAAGGAAAGGAAATTGTGATCAAACAACTAAACCCGGACTTTAAGACGTATGTGATTGCCAAAAGCACAAAGCGGAAACAAATTGGAGGGGTGTTGGAAGAGGGTGACTCCATGGTCATCGCTGGCGAGAATGTTAAGAATCTGCTGGGAGATGGGAAAGTGAATTACCTGAACATTGTGTCCGTGAATCATTCGTCTAATACAAAAGACTCCCACGTTACCTTTGAGATTAGGAATAAGCAAATTAATGCCAGCGTCAGTCCAACCGAACTGACCTTCCCGGCTGAAGGCAACACGCAGAGTGTTAAAGTGACGGCCCAGGGATTTACAAGGTATAACCATACAATCTGTGATAAATATAAAGAGTGGCTTTCTGCGAAGAACAATCCTGCAGGCAAGTTAGATATTACTGTACAACCGAATACCACAGGGAAGGAGCGCATAGGCTACGTCAGGGTTTACGTTTGTAACGAGGAAAAACCCACAGAAGCACAGAAAGTCTATTTGAAAGATTCCATTAAGGTGACGCAGGCTGCTAACAAAGAAGAAGAACAGCAGCAAGAATCTGAGTATGAACTTGTGAGCGGAAGCGTCAATATGTACTATGCTGTTTTGTGGAGATGGACGAAGGATTTCAAAGCAGGCGACGATGGCGTGACCATTACCCCGAACGGTAAAGGTGCTAAAGTGGTTATCAATCAAGAGGGAACGGATTTGACTTTCACGTGGCATTCAACCATATCTTTCGAGATTGACGACCTGAGTCTTAATGAAAGCAATCAGGCAAGAATCAGTCACTTCAGGTTTGAATTGGAGAAGGATGTTATTCCGTACCAATATTATGATTTCCACATAGACAGTGGGCACGAACTAACAAGAATGGTTTCGCCAGCACCAAAATCCTCATACATTGGAGGCCTTTGGACTTACTCCAAGGATGACCTTTCATATTATTCCAAGTCAACGATACATTATGACAAATGGAGAAAGGATTACTATTCAGATTATGTTGAGCATACTGTAGAAACTGAAACGAGCGAGGTAACTGATGGAAGTTCAATTTCCATTGGCCTGTACATTAATAAGAAGAAATGATGCAATTCACAACTCATGGAACTCATGGGACTTTCCCCGTGAGTTCCTAAACAGTCATTCGATTCATATCCAAAATATTTGGCTGTGTCAAGAAAATAGTGTGACTTTGTGCTTATAATTAACAAATACCACTCAAAGATGAATAGACTATCAAACATCCTGTTTATGATGCTGACAGCTGTGCTGTTGGCATCACTTTGCGTCTCGTGTTCTTCGTCAAGCGAAGACAGTCCAGAACCAGATTTGAAGCCAGGTGATACGGTTAATGACTTCAAAAAAGTAGTCCAATATGGTAATTCCAAACAATTCCAGACTGATTTGGACGCATTGGTTACCTATGCCCTCGACATCCGTGCCGTGCGCTGGGCATACTTCAATATGGCGTCGAAGGGCTTAGAAGGCAGTGAACCTTTTTCGGCTACGCCCGATGACATCGAAAATAATGAGAATTGTAAAACCGGTGTCAAGAATCTCTATGACATGATTGACCAAATCGTTGAGCGAGCTGACCAGTACGAGGAAGCCCTGCAGCGCTTGGAGGATTCGGAGGTGCTGATTCGTTCTACAACAACGACACGTGGTGTTATAAGTGATGCATGGGACTTCATGTTCAGCTGTAAGAAGACACAGACGATGGGCCGCAAATCTGTAGTTACTATCATGCGTGATCTTGGCTGGACTTCCGATGCAATGAAGCTGAAGGAGATCTATGATGGTCTCCCATCCAACCTACGGCGCGGTTATTCTAACTCTAACGACTTCTGGCGCGATTTTAGTCAGGGCAAAATTGATAGTCGAGCCAATCAGATCTTTACCAATATCTACAACTACGCAGACCCTGAATTTGGTGACAAGGCACGCGATCTGGGTATTACCCCAGGCAAGAACATCACTGTGGCTGGTGCCGAACTAATTGAGAAGGGAGCCGCCTTGGTCATTGATGCCAGCCCCATGAGCACCCAGCTTGGCTATGGTAAGGATCTTTTTGGTGCAGCCAAGGCTACAGAGGACCTTGTGACAAAAGGTGATGTTAAAGGTTTCTTGCAGAACGTCACAGGCAACCTTATTAATTATGGCCGCGATGCTGCAAAGTTGGCTCACAAGATGCAAGGACTCGATATCATTTACTGGGATGCTGCCGACAACTTCTGGGATAACTTTGGGAAGGATGCCGCAACCATTTATGGTAATGACATTGCCTTCAGCGAATTGGACAATGGCGGTGGTGAGTTGATACCCAATATGGTCCGTACTCATGACAAGAACGGCGAGGAGATAAACATATTGGTAATGGTCGATACCCAGAGTGGTAAAACAATCATCGGCTACGTGTTTGACAAGGATGGTAATATCATTACCAATCCCGAGTTGCCTGGACAGAAGCAAATTACGGTGGTGAATCGTAATTCAGGCAAACGCACGACAAAAACAGTACCAGTAACAAAAGATGAGGAGACTACTGTTGAAACAGAATTCGACGAGGTGGCGCTTGAGGAAAATCCAAAGGACGGCTACATCGAGATGAGGCCTAAGACACTTGGAGATGAGGGTACAGGTGGTAGATATAAGGCGATGATTGTCACTAACTACCTCTATTACACCTGTAAGACAGAAGACGACTGGGTATCTGCCTCCATCGCCAGCGATATGAATTACTTATACGTACAGTTGTCAAAGAATGATACTGACCAAGAGCGTAGTGGCAAGGTGACGGTATCGGCTACAGACTCAAAGGGAAAGGTTCTCAAATCCACAGTACTCGTTGTCAAACAGACATTGCCCGAACCCACAGAATATTGGGTGAGTGCCACACCTTCATCGCTGGTGTTTGATGCAGAAGGCGGCATTTTGGAGACAGCCATTGACCATTCTTACGAATTTAACCATCTTGACATTGACTGGAGCGACGAACTTAACGGCTGGGTGAAAATAGATTGGAAGGAGTCTGCCACAGGATGGAATGTGGTCGTTGATGCCGATCCTAACTCTACCGATGCAGAGCGTTCGGGCATTATCACCGTTTATGCTGGTTCTAGTGAAGAGGCCATCCAAAAGGCTAAAGCAGGCGAATTGGATCCAGAAAAAGTGGCAACGACCAATATCATTGTCAAGCAGTCTGCACCAGAAGAAATAGACTATGCAAAAGCGATTATTGGAAAATGGTATAATGCTCATATAAGCACAGGATCTCAGGAAGTTGATAATGTACTTGGTTTCGAATTCACTAAAGATGGCAAATATACATGGTTCGACTATGATGTCACCCGTAAAGCTGGAACCAACAATCTAAAGAGGAAAATTGACGAAAGTGACCAATATATATCAGGTACTTATACTGTCAGCGGTAACAAGATAACGCTCAGTCGCAGTTCTGGAAGTGGTTACGCTTGGACGGGCGGCTATACTTGGGGCTACAATACTCCGACTACTTATATCATATCTTTTGAAGACGGAAAGGATGTTGAACTGAAAAAGGGTGACGTCTTGAAGTATAGCGATAAGATACTGCGATTGATGGATACTGACGGAACTGTTGTTGATACCTATAATTGGCCATATTACCGTGATATATGGTTGTTGGAAGAATTCACGCCAAAAACGAACATCAAGAAGGTAACCTTCAACTTCAATTGTTATCATAGCGACAGTAGATATTTCGATGATGTAGATTTCTATCCAGAAAACTTGAGTGTTTCTGCATCAGGAAACAGCTTTAGTGTTTCTGGTTCTTTGAAAAAGCCCCATAGCGTAGGCGTTAGAAGTTACACAATTTCATTTGACGCAGGTTATGATAATGAAGGTTTTTCCAATATCAAGAGCATCAAGGTTACGTGTGATAATGTAGTAACAGAAGGTTCTTCAAAAGGATCAACGATGTCGTACGTTTTAACAGCATCGGATTTACCTTTCTTATTTTATGGACACTCAAGAGCCTCTTGGGGAGGTTTCGAAAGTGATACAGGTCAGTTAATTAAGAGTTGGGAATACACGACTCATAGTTATTATCAGGATAAGGATGGAGGAATAGAGACAATTTCTTATGAGAAAAATGACAATAATTCAATAAAAGTATTTGTTGATTGGGATGAATAACCCAGAAGGACAGGTCCCATGAGTTCGTGAACAGAAGATAGAACTTCAATCATATCCCCGCTGTCGAAATAGGCAGCGGGGATATTTTTTGGAAGGGTGAGTGAAATCAGGAGGAAATGAAAATGTGCATACGGAATTTGATCATAAGAATTGATGAAATATTAGTTATAACGTCACTATCACAGCTTATTTGTTGATTATCAATGGTTTAAGTTGTGACGTTTAGTGTTTAGGAACGTCACCATTTGCATAAAAATCGAAATTACTTTACTATATCGATGCTATTTAGAGGTTTTATAATGGTATAAAGGATAGGAGTTTGCCATAGTTTTCCTAGCCTAAACTGTCAGTTTAGGCTAGGAAAACTATCGGTTTAGATTAGATAAACTAACAGTCCAAGCCATTTATGTGATTAACAAACAACCTTATTTTCAGAAGTTTATAGTAAATTATCTTAGATTTTGAAGCGAATAATGTCAGGTTTTAATCAATAATGACGTTTAAGTGACGTTATAAATTGGTAAACGTCACCACCTAATTTATTGAATTAGAGTATATTAGTTTATCAAGTGACGTTATATTGTAAAACCAACAAATATTTATAAGTGAATTGTATGACAAACAAGCACATATAGGTAATAATATGTGATATTCACATAATTAGGTTGTGTATATAAGAGCAATTCAGATAATGAAGTGACAGTAGATTCACTTTCCGTAGCTGTCCTGAATCTGGCGGAGTCGGTAAATCAGATAAGACACAACTTTGTACGAGAACGGGAAGTATTTCTGTTCCTTGTAGCCGATGAAGTCATGCATGGTGGCATAGTGTATGAATTCATGCTTCAGGGGATGGACACATTCCTTAAACCAGGGTTTCAATCCACGACAGTAGTGTACGATGTAAGGGTCTTCACGGTCGGCAAGGATACGGTCCCACTTGCTGAAGTGGATCTGCCACTGGTCAGTGGGATAGAACCAGTCT
>JAEEGJ010011202.1_pt1 | contig 22868 bp, 23 predicted proteins | sample 8958761 | NCBI WGS metagenome assembly JAEEGJ01 (sample SAMN16246546, study PRJNA631951) | gut metagenome | biome: gut microbiome; feature: rumen; material: RS-attached | host: Bos | place: Iran: Karaj | collected 2018-10 | reverse complement strand
GAAATACCACATTGAATTCTCGACCATACCTGACCTCACCGACTATCCTCTTATTGCCATCGGAAAGAACCCGTTCAATGTCGGAGACGTCCTTCGGCTTCAAATCATCAACCTTGAGAGCGAGCCGCAGCAGCAGACCTGGTACTATGACGGACAGGCCTGTTCAGAACAGAACATTACATTCACGGGCAGGGGCAAACACCTGCTCAAGGTATCATATTCCATGGACGGCATGTCCTGGGAACATCTGGAAAAGACGATAACGGTGGAATGAGACGCATCCTTCAAATAGCCTCGAGACCTGCGCTCGCAATGATGGCTGTCATCCTGATGGCCTGCCACTGCGGAGGGCCCGTTCCGCCTACGCCTCCATATCCGCCAGATCCGCCCGTCGACACCAGGTCGGAAAGTCTGAAGGCTTTCCTGAAGAAGACGGACATCGGACTCTATATCAATGCCGAAGGCATCATAACCTACGACGATTTGTATTATCAGAAGGCCTGGAGCACTGAAGAAGGATCTTTCCGCATCCAAAGGGACGACCAGGGCGCATTCCTGAGCATCCGCAGTTCTTCGCAGTCTGCATCTTCTTCCTATCAGGTGGAATATATGACCGGCGACCAGAACGTGACTCTTGTGTTCCTCAAGTTGCAGAACGTGCAGAGCGATGGCTCCTGCATCTGGCTATGGAACGAGACGATGAAAACCGGCATCGTCATACCGGAAGGAATCATCTGAAAACAAAAGAGAGCCCCATGGGACTCTCTTCTCATTTTACACAAGGTCAGAAAGATTATTTCTTTGCTGCGTCGAGAGATTCTTTTCTGAATTCTTTCATCAATTTAGAGATTTCAAGAGCATTCTTGCGTGCGCGGGTACCGGCGGCTTTGTTGCCCTTTACAGCCTGTGCTTCGGCGTTTTTGGTGAAAGCATCAATCTCAGCTTGGATTTGTGCAAGGAGTTTGTCCATGGTGTTAGTTTTTAGGTTGTTGTGATTTCTGATAAGCGAATTTAACTATTGATTTTCTATTATCCAAAAAATTGTTGTGTTTAAAAAGATTTGACTTTAAAAACGCCATAATTCGGGTCTCTCGCATCTTCAGGAAGCCGTGCATCTTGCATTCCGACAGCGGATTTCGTCTCGCTGTGCGACACGACGGTGCGTGGATCCGGCAGCGCGGGATAGCTGCCGTTGACTATGTGGTAGAGGCAGGCGGCAATATTGTCTTCCTGCGGGCCGAAATCGTGATAGAGATCGTCGGGACGCAGACCTTCGACAGGCTTAAGGCCGTCATCCGGAATGTTCTGGCCGGCTCCGTTGCAATTGTAGAAACAGATAGGCAAGAAAGCATACTCCAGATGGGTGAAGATATCGTTGTCGTACTCGTTCTGATAACGCCTGTCGTCCGGATAAAGCAGAACATACATACCGTTGGGCTTGCCGTAGGTCGTGTCGCCGACCTGCTCTACCGCCATCATCGTCTTCAGGCCATTGAGAGTCATCTCGCTCGCAGAGGCTGTGCCGTGACCTGTAATTATATAGAGCCTGTCAAGATTGAGAGACAAGTCGTTGCCTCCTGCATCCTTGATGCGGGTTACCGAATAGGACTTGTCGTACTTGCGAAGGTTTGAATTGTGTGTTCTGGTCACATATACCTGCCCTACGGCAGAAGCAGGTGCGAGATAGTTTATCAGGGTGTCGCTGGCGCGGGAATCTCCCCCACCGTTGTAACGCAGGTCGAGAATCAGTTTTTTCACGCCAGCTGCACGGAACGTCTGCATGCTCTCCTTGATGTCATCGATCATCGGTTTGCCGCTGGCATCGCGGCCAGCCTGGAAACCGAGGTAGTTGAAGTAGCCGACCTTCTCGTTCAGTCCGGGCCAGTCTTCCGAGTCGAATATTCTCGTAATCAGACCAGGGCGGGTATTGAGCACAGTTGCGGCCGTAATATCCATCTCACGGGCTTTTCCTTCCAGGTCGCGGAAAACGAAAGTCTGGGGTTTGGATGTGGGAGGATTATAGAAGACATCGTTGAACTTGCCGCTGTTGACAAGTTCGTCTTTGCTCTTGCCGTTGATGTAGGCGATGGTCCATCCCCTCTTCACACCTGCCTTGTCGAAAGGAGAACCGGGATACACATATCTCACCTTGACGTCATAGTCGTGATAGTATTCCAGCGGCTGGGCAAGCGATGCTCCGTATGTACCATATGAAGAACCCTGTTCTTCGGCGGCATACTCCTCTCCAGTTTCCATCCAACTCCAGCGGTCCTTGCTCACCAGCAGGCTTTCGAAGAAATCCTCGACAGATTCTCTTCCGGTGTATCTCACATTGCCCGGAAGTTCGGAGTTCCAATAATAGTAATATTCCATCTGCTCATAGATGAACTTCTTTGCCGGCTGCATAACGGCCACTTCGGGGTCCATCGGTTCCTGACAACCGCACAGAATGGCCGTCAATATTGTCATAAATGACAGAAACCTAGTTTTCATCGTCAAATTCCAATAGATAAATGACCTCTGAATCTTTCTGGAAATAGTATTGTTCCCTCGCGAACATCTCGAGAGTATCGGCATTCGAGGTCAACTGATTGATTTTGTCGGTAGTCGCATCCGTGGCATTGCGGTAATACAGCTTCTGCCTGTTCTGGTCGGAAATGGTGTTCAGGCTGCGGAACAGAACTATCGAGTTGTTGCGGTCCACAAAGCCTATCACGATCAGGAAAATGATGGTGGCTATGACGTACTTGTTCAGCACGATTTTCCATACGAGGCTCTTTTCTCTGAGAGTCTTGACCTTATCCTTGATATTCGCGAACAGAGCCATACGGGCACGACATTTCAGTGTGTAAAGTTAATCCAAAATTTGTATATTTACGCAAATTTGCAATCATAGAGAGCTTTATGTTCAAATCAAGTAATTTCAAGTATTTCTATCCCACTCTCAGTGAGAGCTGGATTCTCGTGCTCATTTTCATCTTTCTCGGAAGCCTGGTCGGCGGAGTCGGAACCTTGCTCGTAAAGAACACGGCACTGGCCACATCTATATCATATATACTTACAATGATTCCGCCTTTCTGGTACATTGCAGCCAAGGCGAAGAAAAATGCGACTCCGGTGCTGGATGCACCGACCTATGTCTGGATCAACAAGCCGCATTTCGGCAAACTGGGCGCATTTCCCCTGTTCGTTCTGCTTGCAGTCGCCGTGTGGGCCCTTTCAATTGTCACAGAGCCGCTGGTTTCTTGGATTCCGATGCCTGACTTCATTCAGGAGGCCTTCAACGCAGCATTCGACGCATCTAAACCTGTCGACCTTATCGTTTCGACAGCAATACTCGCACCCATCTGCGAAGAGCTTCTCTGCCGAGGCAATATGATGAGGGGCATACTGGTCCAGAAAGGTGTGGTGAAAGCCATCCTCTGGTCTGCGTTCATATTCGCCCTGATACACTTCAACCCCTGGCAGGCCATCCCCGCCTTCATCCTCGGATGCTTCTTCGGCTGGATCTACTACAAGACTCACAGCATCTGGGCCTGCATTTTCATGCACTTCGTCAACAATGCGACCTCTGCCGCACTGACACTGCTCTTCCCTGAGATCGGCGTCAACCAGACCCTCTCTTCAGTGATGGGCAAAGGTACCTATGCCATAGTCTTCTTCTCTGCCCTCGCAGTCCTTTGCGCAATAATCTATCTGCTTTACAAAAAACTGGACAACCATGACGAAGCTGCATCCTTTGAAGTTCAATGCGATCCTCAAGAACCGGGTCTGGGGTGGGAGAAAACTGACGACAGTTTATAACCAGCACCTGCCCGAGGGCGAAGAATCCGCCGGCCTCGATCCCGACCATATCGGCGAAAGCTGGATCCTGAGCGACATGGGCTCCGACGAGAGCGTCGTCAGCGAGGGATTCCTCGAAGGCAACACGCTTGAAGACGTACTCGAGACCTATCTGGGCGACCTGGTGGGCGACATAGTCTACGACAGATACCGCAACCAGTTCCCGCTGCTCATAAAGCTCCTGGACATCAACGACAGGCTTAGCGTACAGGTCCATCCCGATGACACGACTGCCGCACAGCGCTACGACAGCTATGGCAAGAAGGAATGCTGGTACGTACTGGAGGCCGACGACGATGCCGTGATTTGGCTTGGATTCAAGAAAGACGTCACTGCGGAGGAGTTTTACCAGGCCTGCAAGCAGGGAAACGCAGACAAGCTGCTGAACGAGTTTCATCCTAAAAAGGGCGAATGCTACCTTATCAATCCCGGCACTGTGCACGCCGCAGGCGGAGGTCTCGTGATAGCGGAGGTGCAGCAGTCGAGCGACATCACCCTGAGACTCTACGACTGGGGCCGTGAGAACAACCCGGCCACCGCACGCGCGATGAACCTGGAAGAGGCCATCGACATCATCGATTTCCACGCACTGGATGCAGAAGGATGCATTGTCCGCAAGCCCCAAAGTGGCAAGGCCATTTTCGACACCGACAGGTTCACCCTCACGAAGATCGGCCTGACCGGGCCATATCTCGTCAATCCCGAGCAGTCGGACAGTTTCATCATATACATCTGCATTGAAGGTTCAGTGGAGGTCCAGGCGCCGCAGGCTGACGGACGCAACCAGGCATATAAACTCGAGAAAGGGCAGCTGATACTCATTCCCGCATCCCTAGAAGAATGCCTCATCGTTCCCACCCGCCAGGGATCATCAGTGCTTGAAACTTACGTCAAGGTCGAAGAAAACGAAAAAGACGATTACATCAACGGATAAGATATGGCTGATTCTACAAGAATAGACAAATTCCTGTGGTCCATCAGGGTGTTCAAGACACGGGCAGATGCCACAGAAGCCTGCAAGGGCGGCAAAGTCACCGTCAACGGCCAGGATGCAAAACCGTCCAAGGAAGTCAAGGGCGGAGATGTCGTTTCCGTACGCAAGGGAGCCATTCACTATACCTACAAGGTGCTTCTGCCCATTGAGAAACGGCAGGGCGCCAAGGAAGTCGAGAAATATGCCCAGAATCTCACCCCCGAGAGTGAACTGAAAAAAATAAATGCCCCCGTGGAGACATTCTTCGTGAAAAGGGACCGGGGAGCCGGGCGCCCTACAAAAAAGGAAAGGAGGGAGATGGACGGTCTCTACGACTCTCTGTGGGATTCGTCCGATTCCTTCGACGGCGACTGAAGCGGCGACGGCATCTGAGCCGACTTCGCGTTGCACTGTGTCATAGCCCTGTCGATACCTTCAAGAACATACTGTCTGATGGCGGCTGTCGTGCGTTCGAGCAGCTGCGGGAGCGCTCTTTTCTCTTCGAGCAGAAGTTCGCTCAGCACGAAATCGACCTGACCTCCGGGGAGGAATCCGTTGCCTATGCCTATTCTCAGACGGGCGTAGTTGTCTGTTGCCAAACAATAATCTATGCTCTCCAGGCCGTTATGGCCGCCTGTGCTGCCTCTCTTGCGCATCCTCAGGGTACCGAAATCGAGGGCGAAATCGTCAACGACCACCATCAGGTTCTCCAGGGGAATATTGAGCTTCTTCAGCCAATAGCGCACGGCTTCGCCGCTGAGATTCATATAGGTAGAGGGCTTGAGAAGGGTGACTATGTTGTTCTTCAGACGGAATTCGGCGATGCTGCCGTATCTCTCCGTAGAAAAAACAACATTGGATGCCCCGGCAAGGGCATCCAATGCCATAAATCCCATATTGTGACGGGTGAGTGCGTATTCAGCGCCGATGTTACCCAATCCTGCGATCAAGTAATTCATACCCGTCTTTAAGCAAATTAAGCGTTGGCTTCAGCCTCAGCAGCTGCAGCGACAGCGTTGCGGGTAGCCTTGACGGCGCAAACGATAGCAGTCTTCGGGGTAACGATGTTCACCTTGTCGTAGTGAAGGTCACCTGCGTTGATGCGTTTTCCGAGCTTGAGGGTAGTGATGTCTACGGGAAGCTCATCCGGAAGGTCAGCCATAAGGGCGCTGACGCGGAGTTTGCGTACATTCACTGAAAGCTTGCCACCTTGCCTTACGCCTTCTGAGTTACCGAAGATGCGTACGGGAACGTCGATAGTGATGGGCTTGTCATCTGATACGGCTACGAAATCTACGTGGAGAGGTCTGTCGTTAACAGGATGGAACTGAATTTCACGGACAACGGCGTTGCATTTCTTTCCGTCGATGTCGAGGTCGATGATGAATGAAGCGGGCTGGCTGAGGAAAGTCACGAATTCTTTCTCGTCGATAGCGAAAGCTACATTCTCCACACCGTTACCATAGAAATTGCAGGGAACCTTGCCTGCTTTGCGGACTTCTCTGATATCCGCCTTTGAGCCGACTTTGCGTGAAGTGCCGGCGATTGCATAATGTTTCATTGATAAAAACTTAAAAATGTGTTACTCAAATCAGGACGGGCCACAGGACCGTCCCTTTTCCCATTGCACCAAAACACACAGAGTGTTTTATATTGCGCGGCAAAAGTACAAAAAAAAGGATTATATCAAAAATTATTGCAAGACACCCGTATCTTGCGTCCAATCAAGGGTTTTGTAATAGTTGTTGAGATAGGTGGCGCTCGTGATCGGGATATATGTGCTCAGTCCGCTGTGGGTCCTGACTCTCACGACGCTGAGAATCCAGTCTGTCGCCAGCTTATAGGGCACGCAGAGGTCCATCGTCCTAGAGAACTCTGAGAACTCGCTGTCGGTGGCGAACTTGCTGACATAGTCGCTCAGGTCGTAGAACCAATGCTTGTCACCGGTATAATAGCGCTGCACGGAGTTGGGGTCAACCGACGGCATATCGCTGCGGTGGGCATTGTAGATCCTCCTGCATACGGCCGCAAGCTCGTCAAGATGACGGCAGTCAATGAGTGAAACAGTTGCCGTGCGGCTCATTCCGCTCAGTGAGTTGTAGAATTGGTAATACCTGTCGCAAATATCCCTGAGGCCTGCCGTTCCCTGGGAGTGGTCATAGAAGAAATCATCCGTCAGGGATGTATAGGGGAAGCCGTCCACAAGCACCTCGGCACAACTGGCTATGATATAGTCGGTCTTGTCGCGAAGCTGATATGCCACCTCTACCGTAGCCATCAGACAACTGTCGAAAAGGATGAATTCGTAGTGGCGGGTAATGGCGTCGGCCAGGTAGCGTATGTCCATTTCGGTTTCTCCTTCCTGAGCGAACGACTTCGACGCTGCGGACTGGGATTCCTTGGGATGGGCGTAATATCCGGGAGGAAGCCAGCCGGTGCCGTGAGACCAGAGTATCAGGCCGCGATGGTCGCTTGGGAAGAAATATTCGACATCGTCCAGCACCCGCTTGAAATGGTCGGCGTCGGCACTGTTGAAATTCTTGTCGTAAAGCTTGACCAGTTCCTTGACGACATTTCCTTCTGATGTAGAGTAATATCTGTGGAGCGAGGGTGTGCCGCTGCCGTCATCGAGGAATATCAGCATCGCCTCGTCCTTGTTGGTACGGACGGGAAGACGGCCCCGCACGAGATTGGCAAGGTCGGTCTCGGCATATGGCTGCAGGTTGTTGCCGTCGCACGCGAGATACATCAGCACGGTCCGGGAGAATTTCTGAGGACGCGGGGTATCCAGCTTTATGCAGGACGGGAGTGTCAGTGCAAATGCCAGGATTATAGCTGCAAACCGTTTCATACTTCTACTGTCAGGGTGTCATATGCAGGATACACACCTTCGGGGAGTGATGCTGCAAACTGCAAATATGGGGCCAGCCGATGGGATATGTGGGTGATGAATGACTTTCCGGCACCCACCCTCTTTATCACTGCAAGTGCCTCGTCCAGGCCGAAGTGCGAGGGGTGGGGCTTGTAGGTCACGCAGTTTATAACGAACACGTCCAGACCGCGCAGCTTCTCGAACTCTTCTTCGGGAATGCAGTTGGCATCGGTTATATAGCCGATGGTCCCTATCCTGAAGCCCAGTACCGGCAGTTTTGCGTGGAATGCCCTGATGGGGATTATTTCCACACCGTTTACACTGAATGGCTGGTCGGGACCTATTGTCTGGAGAAGGAAACGCGGACTGCCGGGATAAATCTTGTCAGAATCGAAGGCATAGGCATATTCCAGCTTCAGGGATTCCTGCACATACTCTTCGCAATAGATCGGGAATGAGCGCCTCTCCAGGAAATTGATGGCGCGCACATCGTCCAGGCCTCCGGTATGGTCCTTATGGTTATGTGTGAGCAGGATTGCATCCAGGTGTTCTGTATGGGAACGCAGCATCTGGTACCTGAAATCGGGACCGGCGTCGATGAGTATCTTCTGCCCGTCGGCTTCGATGAGAGCGCTTGTGCGCAGTCTCTTGTCCCTTGGATCCTCGGAGAGGCACACCGGGCAGTGGCATCCGATGACCGGGACGCCCTGGGATGTTCCTGTGCCGAAGAATGTGATCCGCATAAGCAATTAATATTCTGCGAATGTACTAATTTTCCATACCTTTGCATATATGAAAGGCCATTTATTTCTCATCCCCACACCTCTCGGAGGCGACGACCTGCGTTATGTGCTGCCCGACCCCGTCTTTGACGCCGTGGCAAGGCTCGACACTTTCGTGGTCGAAGAAATACGCACCGCAAGGCGCTTCCTGTCGGCCGCCGGTCTCAAGGGGAAGATCGAAGGCCTGGAACTGCACGAACTCAACGAGCACTCGACTGCACAGGATGCCGAACGCTATCTCCAGCTGCTTCTGGACGGACGCGACGTCGGTCTTCTGAGCGAGGCCGGGCTTCCCGCCGTGGCAGACCCCGGTGCTGCGCTCGTGAAACTGGCCCAGGAACACGACATAGATGTCATCCCCCTGACCGGGCCTTCGTCTCTGATGCTCGCGCTGATGTCTTCGGGAATGAACGGCCAGAGCTTCGCTTTCAACGGCTATCTTCCGGTCAAGCCGCAGCAGCGCAAGGAGAGCCTCCGCAAGCTTGAGAAACTTTCGGCCCAAACGGGCCAGACCCAGATTTTGATAGAAACCCCCTACCGCAACGACGCTATGCTGGCAGATATGCTCGAAGTCTGCAAGGACTCGACGCGGATCTGCGTGGCTGCAGACATCACCCTGCCCACACAGTACATAAAGACCCGTACCGTGGCACAGTGGAAAAAGACACCTGTATCCATAGGCAAGCGCCCCTGCGTGTTCATAATATCAGCATAGAATGAACGGCAATCTCGACAAGATAACCCTGACCGGAATGCGATTCTTCGCATTCCACGGCTGCCTGGATTGGGAAAGGCAGCACGGAAATGACTTTCAGGTCGACCTGGAATGCTGCCTTGACCTGAGCAGGGCGGCTGAAAGCGACGCCCTGGAAGACAGCATCGACTATTCCGAACTCTACAAGGCTGTGGCCACGGAGATGGAGAAGCCTTCAAACCTGCTGGAGCACGTGGCAGGCCGCATAGGCAAGGCAATCAGAGACAAATTTCCCCAGATAGCCGGCTGCTCGGTCACTGTCACCAAATTCAATCCTCCCTACGACGGCAAATACGAGCCCAGAGGCCAGGGCTACGCATCGGTAACAATCAACTGCTGATATGGAGAAAACTGTCGCGTTCGTCACCCTCGGCTGCAAGCTGAATTACGCAGAGACCTCAACTATGGCACGCTCCTTCGAGGAAAGGGGCTGGCGCCACGTCGAGGCGACCTCAGCCGCCGACGTATACGTGATAAACACCTGCTCGGTGACCGAACACGCCGACAAGAAATGCCGCAACATAATCCGCCGCCTCCACAAGCTCAATCCGCAGGCGCGCATAGTGGTGACCGGCTGCTACGCACAGTTGAAACCCGAAGAGATATCGTCTCTGGATGGTGTCTATGCCGTCCTTGGAGCCAAGGACAAGGGTCGGACAGTGGATGTGGCGACAGAAGGTCCGGGTGGAATCTTCAACAGCCCGAGGGCGGATGCGGTCAATTTCATGGGTGCATATTCTTCCGGCGAAAGGACCCGTTCATTCCTCAAGGTCCAGGACGGCTGTGACTATTTCTGCACCTACTGTACCGTGCCGCTTGCCAGGGGCGCCAGCCGCAACATCTCTATTGCGGAACTGACCGCTCAGGCACGCGAGATAGCCGCCGCCGGAATCAAGGAGGTAGTAATAACCGGCGTCAACACAGGTGACTTCGGAAAGACCACAAAAGAGTCCTTCCTCGACCTCCTCAAGGCCCTCGAAAATGTGGATGGAATCGAGCGCTACCGGATATCCTCCATCGAACCCAACCTGCTCACAGAGCAGATCGTAGACTGGATAGCGTCAGGCACCAAGTTCCTCCCCCACTTCCATATTCCTCTGCAGAGCGGCTGTGACAAGACTCTCGCAGCGATGCACCGCCGTTACGACACCGAAACCTTTGTCCGCAAGATTGAGTATATACGCTCCAAAATGGACCACGTATTTTTCGGAATCGACGTCATTGCGGGTTTCCCGGGAGAGACCGATGAAGACTTCCTAGAAACATACCATTTCCTCGAAAGGATTGCACCGGCTTTCATCCACATATTCCCCTATTCCCGCAGGGCCGGCACAGTGGCCGCTGCGATGAAACCCCAGGTGCAGGAATGCGTCAAGACAAGAAGGGTGGAGATGCTTGAGGAACTGTGCGACAGGCTGCATTCTGATTTCTGCAAGGCCAATGAAGGCCGCCGCGAGCAGGTGTTGTTCGAAAGCACCGACAAAGGCGGCAGGATGTTCGGCTACACCCGCAACTACATAAAGGTTGAAAGGCCTTACGACAGCACGAAGATAGGACAGATAGTCGAAGTTGTACTGCCCTGAAAGATTATCCGTTGAGTATCCTTGAGACAAGTTCCAGCATAAGCTCGCCGTCGTCGGCGCTGCCGCGGGCGTTGCTCTTGCTGCGATAGTCGTATTCCCGAAGAGTGGCTATCACTTTCATGCACTTCTTGAGAGGATAGTTGCGTGCGGCTGTCTCATATTCTCCGATGAAATAGGGATTGATGCCGATGGCCGAAGCTATCTCCTGGCGGGACGCGCGGTCGGCCACCGCAGCGTGGTATCTGAGAATCTTGATGAAATGGCTGCTCAGTGCGCCCATCACCATCTGTATCGGAAAGCGTTTGGGACTCTGGCCGAAGAACACCGCAATCTTGTAGCAGCTTGCCACATCCTTCGACGACAAGGCCTTGGTGAGCTCGAACACGCTGTAATCACGGCTGATCCCGACATTTTCCTCCACGGTGTCGGCGGTTATGCGCTTCTGCTCCCCTTCGCCGAAAAGGCGTGAGAGCTTGTCCACCTCCAGGGCGATCTTGTTCAGGTCGGTGCCGCAGGCCTCGGCCAGCATCATCGATGCATCCGGGGTTATCTCCATTCCCTTCGACGAGACGTACTTCTCTATCCAGAGCGGAATCCTGCCTTCCGGGACGGGATTGGATTCGAACACTACTCCGACCTTGGAGGCATCCTTGTAGAACTTGGTGCGCTTGTCTATGTTCTTGGTGCTGGTATTGTCGTTGGGGGTCTTGTAGCAGACTATCAGAATGGTGGTCGGGACGATATTGGAATAGTAGTCGGCCAGAATCTCGATCTTCTTCATCATCTGGGCTTCCTTGACCACTACAACCTGGCGTGAGACCATCATCGGATACTGCCTGGCCGCGCTCACGACCTGTGCCGGGTCGGCATCCGCCCCGTAGAACACCAGCTGCCCGAAATCCCTCTCCTCCGGAGGAAGAGCCCTGTCCATAATCAGCGAGCAGAGCCTGTCGATGTAGAAATGCTCCTTGCCGCAAAGAAGATAGTACGGGCTGAAACGGCCGGCAAGGATGTCGGCCTCGATGGCAGCGAACTGCTGGACTGTGTCTGAAGTGTTTTTTGCCATAAGGATACGTAAGGCGAAGGTAATTATTTTTGAGTATCTTTGCAACGAGCTTAGCCGGCCCGCCATGTCGCAGATCTTCGATCCCATACGCAAGAAATACGTAGAGCGCACTCCCGAGGAAGAAGTACGCCAGGGCGTCATTGCAAGCCTTATGGAAGTGATGGAAGTTCCCTCCACCCACATCGCAGTGGAGCAAGGATTCAAGTTCAACGGGCTGCAGTACCGCGCCGACGTGATCGTCTACCGCAAGGACCTGACCCCCGCCCTGCTGGTGGAGTGCAAGGCCCCTTCGGTCAGGCTCACCGGCAAAGTCATCGACCAGGTGGTACGGTACAATATGGTGCTCGGCGTTGATTACATTATGATAACCAACGGCCGCAAGACCTGCCTGGCGAAGCTCGACCATACCACGGGAAGCTTCGAATTCATCACGGCGATTCCAAAATACAGCGAAATAGCGGCATGAAAGGTCCCCTTGACCATAGCATATTCAGGATAGTAAGCGAGCAGGCCCGCCTGCTCGGCGTACGGGCCTTCGTCATCGGCGGCTACGTCAGGGACTGGTTCCTGCACCGTCCCAGCAACGATGTAGACATAGTCGTGGAAGGCAGCGGCATCGAACTGGCCGCTTCGGTGGCTTCGAGGCTGCGCACCAAAGTCTCTGTGTTCAAGAATTTCGGCACGGCGATGCTGCGTTACAAAGGCATCGAGGTCGAATTTGTGGGCGCCCGTAAGGAATCATACAACCGCAACAGCCGCAACCCGATAGTGGAGAACGGCACCCTGGAGGATGACCAGCTGCGGCGCGACTTCACCATCAATGCGATGGCCTTCAGCCTGCAGGATGAAGACTTCGGAGAGCTGGTAGACCCGTTCGGCGGCATTCAGGACCTCAACAACGGCATAATCCGCACCCCCTGCGACCCCGACACCACCTACAGTGACGATCCCCTGAGGATGATCCGCGCCATAAGGTTCTCCACCCAGCTCGGACTCACCATCGTCCCCGAATCCATAGATTCCATCCGCCGCAACCGCAGCAGGCTGGAAATCCTGTCGAAGGAGCGCATTGCCGAAGAACTCCACAAGATTCTGCTGGCACCCAAGCCTTCAAGGGGTTTCGAGCTCTTCGACAGCTGCGATCTGCTTAGCATCATACTGCCTGTCGTGGCGAACCTCAAGGGCATCGAGACGATGGAGGGTCGCGGCCACAAAGACAACTTCAAGCATTCCCTCCAGGTGCTGGACAACGTCGCCGAAGTGAGCGACAACCTGTGGCTGCGCTGGGCCGCGCTGCTGCACGACATAGGCAAGCCCGCCACCAAGAAGTGGGATCCGGCCATCGGCTGGACTTTCCATAATCACGACTTCGTGGGAGCCAAGATGGTTCCGGGCGTGTTCAAGCAGCTGAAAATGCCGCTTAACGAAAAGATGAAATACGTGCAGAAGCTCGTTCAGCTCCATATGCGTCCCATCGCCCTCGTCACCGACGAAGTCACCGACTCGGCGGTCCGCCGTCTCGTCTTTGACGCTTCGGACGACCTCGAGGACCTGATGATCCTCTGCAAGGCCGACATCACATCCAAAAACGACAAGAAGGTCGAGCTCTACAAGCACAACTACGACCTCGTGATGCAGAAAATCATCGAAGTGGAGGAGAAAGACCGCATCCGCAATTTCAAGAATCCCATTACGGGAGACCTCATAATGGAGAAGTACGGCCTGCCTCCGTGCAACCAGATAGGCATAATAAAGGAATTCGTCAAGAATGCAATCCTCGACGGAGTGATTCCCAACGAATATGACGCCGCCTACAAGCTCATGGAGCAAAAAGCCCACGAGCTCGGTATCGGCGAATGATTATCCCTTAAAAAGTCAATTAAAAGATTCCTGCCCTTCTCCAGGGAGCCGCAGCCTCATCACACAGCTTGATGAAGTGTGCCTTCAGTTCATCCCAACGGTAATACGGACCCGAAACCGGTTCTATACCGGGGATGAGAATTTCTTTTTCGTTGTAGAGCACCTTTGTAAGGACTTCTCCCTTGTTGTTCTGGTAGAAAATCATCTGGCAGTTGGTGGCCATGGGAACCTGGAAGAAGGCATACCATCCGTTCAGGTGAGCCTCCCTGTATGGAAGACGCCTGTACTGCGGGTCATCCACGCCCATAAGGGCGAAGAGCGGCAGGATGGAAGTATCGTGTCCGAAACGAAGGTCAGCGGTACGGTGGCTGCCGGGCTGCATTGCTGCATCGGCCTTCTCGATGAAGTCCATCATAAGGGGACGGATGGCATAGCGGATTACGTCACCGTTCTCCTGTGAACCTCCCCACATACGGTAGATCGAGTCATTGCCGCTTCCCCAGAAGTAAACCAGTTCCTCGGGCACGAAATATTTGCGGAAGATGTCGACGCCGAGGAAGTCGATTACCTGGCACAGGCCACCGGCCGAATAGCAGGCGCGTACGAATGTCTCGGGATTGCCAAGAATCTTCAGGGCAGCATCATAATCAGTGAACAGGGGCTTCAGGAAACGGGTGAAGTCATATCCGGGAGTACCTTCGGCAGGAGCGAATGGAGCGGGTGCCGCACTGCTGCTACTGCTTCGATAGCGGGCAAGCTGCTCGGCTGACGGAGCTGCAGGCGGGGGAACGCCGGGTCTCGGTATGTTGAGGCTGGGGTTGATATATCTCATAAAACGTTCAGCGCTGGTGAAAGTGAACTCCTGACGGGGACTCTCCTCATTCAGTGCATTGGTGAAGTTGCACATGCTCACGATGCAGCGGAAGTTGGTACTGGAGAAACTGTTGACCTCCCAGCGGTCCTTGTTCTTGAACACTGCGGGGAAGCGTGCGACCATCCTCTGGGCCAGCATCTGATGCTCACGTGCACCTCGGGGAGTCAGGGAGCCTTCCATTCCGACATGGGCATCTACAACGGCCTTCACATCGGCATACAGTTCCTTTCCTGTCTGCGTCAGCAAATTGAGGGAATCCAACACGGCAAAACCCTCCATCGCCCTGCGGGCAAAGGTGGAATTCTGCTCATAGCGAGACCCGTGACGGCCGTAATGAGAGATGTAGAAAGGCTTGAATCCTTTGGGTGCCTTAGTGTCGACAATCGGATCGAACTCATAAGAGTGCATATTGTTGGCGGCACGGTCGGGATTTTCGGATATGAGTCTCAGGGCATCATCCTGAGCATATGCGCTTATGCACAGTGTCAGTGCAAGAAACAAGAATAGTTTTTTCATAGGTCTGGTTTATTTCCATAAAGATATCACATTTTTCACAAATCTGGTATTATCTTTGAGCGATGCCTCGATTCATAATGAAAAAAACGGTCATATCACTCCTGCTTGCCTCGCTGGCGATATTCTGCGCCTCTGCGCAGGATCTGTCTGCGAACCTCAGGCGTCACGTAGAGTATCTCGCCGCTCCAGAAATGCAGGGCCGCAAGGCCGGCGGCGAAGGTGAAGCAAAGGCGGCGGCATATCTATACGACAGGCTCTATCAGGCCGGACTCACAATGCTCACCAGCCGGGAAGGCGACAGCTTCTTCATAATAGAGGATGGCGACACCCTGCGTTCCTGCAATGTGGCCGGCATACTCCAAGGCTATGACAAAGACCTCAGGGAAGAATACATAGTGGTCGGTGCGCATATCGACCATCTTGGCACCTACCCCGTCACTGTCGACGGCGAGCAGATGACCGGAATATACCGCGGAGCCGATGCGAACGCTTCCGGGGTCGCAGCACTCATCGAGGCAGCCAACATCTTGAGCAGCAATGCCTTGTTCCTGCGCCGTTCCGTCATTTTCGTTGGCTTCGGTGCCGGAGAAGAGCAGTATGCCGGAGCCCGTTTCTTCACATCGGGAGGAGAGTTCGCCGACGTCGGGAACATCAAGTTGATGGTCAACCTCGACATGCTCGGCCGCGGCACTGCCGAGAATCCTTTCGAGATTTATTCTGTCATCGGGCGCAATGACCTTGCGGCGATGACTGCCTACGTGACGGAAAATGAATCCGTCACCACCCGTCCGGGCATCCACAACGGTGAGGTTTTCTCTTCGGACCACCTTGCCTTCCACCTCGCAGACATACCCACCCTCACCTTCTCGACCGGAAGGAGCCGCGAGTTCCGGACTTCGAGAGACACTCCGGACCTTGTCCTCTACAACAAGCTCGCTTCCGAAACGCATTACATTGCGACCTTCCTCAAATGCATGGCATCCAAGGACCTTCTCTTCCCTTCTGCAAGCGTCTCGGGGAAAGAGGAGGGCAGCGATTTCACATACGCAATGTCAGACTGCGACAAGCCGCCGCAGTTCTTCCACTCCGACCTCAAGCACTTCATGGACGCCTGGGTATACCGCTATGTCAAATATCCCCAAAGCGCTGTCGACCAGGGCATTCAGGGCACCGTAAACGTATCTTTCATCATAGAGAAAGACGGCAGCGTCAGCAACGTCAAGGTGGCCAGAGGTGTCGACGAACTGCTCGACGCAGAAGCAGTCAAGGTGATTACCGCCTCTCCCAAATGGATTCCGGGAGAAATCGGACGCAGGAAAGTCCGCTGCCACGTCACTGTCCCGGTGGAGTTCCGTCTTCAGAAAGGGGGCAGTTTCAATATCAAGCGCTAATTGTTTATCAGCGATTTTTATATATTTGCGGGATATAATCATAATCCGCAAATGGAATACAATTTCGCTCAAATCGAAAAGAAATGGCAGCAATATTGGGCTGACAACCATACTTTTCAAACTAACAACGATTCATCCAAACCCAAATATTACGTCCTGGACATGTTCCCCTACCCCAGCGGCGCCGGCCTCCACGTAGGTCACCCCCTGGGCTACATAGCCAGTGACATCTACAGCCGATACAAAAGGCTGAAAGGCTTCAACGTGCTCCATCCGATGGGCTACGACGCATTCGGACTGCCCGCAGAACAATATGCCATCCAGACCGGACAGCACCCCGCCACGACCACCGAGAACAACATCGCCCGCTACCGCCAGCAGATGGACAAGATCGGATTTTCGTATGACTGGGACCGCGAAGTTCGCACCTGTGACCCCGCATATTACAAATGGACGCAATGGGCGTTCCTCAAGATGTTCGACAGCTGGTACGACAAGGACCTTGACAAGGCTGTTCCTATCGCAACCCTGATCGAGGCTTTTGAGAAAAACGGCAACACCGCCGTCAATGCAGCGTGCGGCAACGTCAAGACTTTCACCGCGGATGAATGGAAGTCTATGAGCGAAACAGAACAAAGAGCCGTGCTGATGCAGTACAGGATAGCATACCAGGGCGAAACCACCGTCAACTGGTGTCCCAAGCTCGGCACTGTGCTGGCCAATGACGAGGTCAAGGAAGGTCTCTCGGTGAGAGGTGGATTCCCCGTAGAGCAGAAAAAGATGAAACAGTGGCAGCTGCGCGTCAGCGCCTATGCCGAAAGGCTGCTCAGCGGTCTCGACGGGCTGGACTGGACCGATTCCCTCAAGGAGATGCAGCGCAACTGGATCGGCCGTTCACAGGGAGCGGAAATGACGTTCAAGGTATACAACGGCGACAAGGAATATGATATGGTGATTTTCACCACCCGCGCCGACACCATATTCGGAGTCACCTTCATGGTTCTCGCTCCCGAGAGCGACTGGGTGGGTAAACTCACAACCCCTGAGCAGAAGGAAGCTGTCGAAGCGTATCTGGCGGCAGCCAAGAAGAAGACCGAGAGGGAGCGCATCGCCGAGACCCGTCACGTCACCGGAGTGTTCAGCGGTTCCTATGCAGTCAATCCCCTTACCGGCGACAGGGTTCCGGTATGGATTTCAGAATATGTTCTTGCAGGCTACGGCACCGGCGCCATTATGGCGGTTCCGGCCCACGACAGCCGAGACTATGTTTTCGCACGCGAATTCAACCTTCCTATCATTCCGCTTATCGAGGGCTGCGATGTCAGCCAGGAAAGCTTCGATGCCAAGGAAGGCATAATGTGCAACTCGGGATTCCTCAACGGAATGACAGTGCAGCAGGCCATCCCGGCCGCCATCGACTATGTCGAGAGCAAGGGCATCGGCAAACGCAAGATCAACTACCGCCTGCGCGACGCCATCTTCTCCCGCCAGCGCTACTGGGGCGAGCCCTTCCCCATCTATTTCAAGGAAGGCACCGCTTATGCCATGCCTGAGGACAAGCTTCCTCTGGAACTTCCCGCAATCGACGAGTTCAAACCTACCGAGACCGGAGAACCGCCTCTGGCAAGGGCAAAGGACTGGACTTACGAAGGCTGGCCCATCGAGAAAAGCACGATGCCCGGTTTCGCAGGCAGCAGCGCGTACTATCTGCGCTATATGGACCCGAAGAACGACAAGGCTCTCGTAAGCCGCGAGGCAGACGAATACTGGCGCAATGTCGACCTCTACATAGGCGGCACAGAGCACGCCACAGGCCACTTGATCTACTCGCGCTTCTGGAACAAGTTCCTCTATGACCTCGGCTATGTATGCGAGCAGGAACCTTTCAGGAAGCTCATCAACCAGGGAATGATCCAGGGCCGCAGCAACTTCGTATACCGCATCAAAGGAACAAACACCTTTGTATCCTGCGGACTCAAGGACAACTACGACACCACCGAGATCCACGTCGACGTCAACATAGTTCACAACGACCGCCTCGACCTCGAGGCATTCAAGGCCTGGTCTCCCGAATACGCAACTGCCGAATTCATCCTTGAAGACGGCGAATACGTATGCGGCTACGCTGTCGAGAAGATGAGCAAGTCGATGTACAACGTTGTCAACCCTGACAAGATTTGCGCCGACTACGGTGCAGACACCCTCCGTCTCTACGAGATGTTCCTCGGTCCCCTGGAGCAGAGCAAGCCCTGGGATACAAAAGGCATCGACGGAGTCCACCGTTTCCTGCGCAAGTTCTACCGTATGTTCCTCAATGAGGCTGGAGAATTCAGCGTAAGCGACGAAAAAGCCACTGCCGCTGAGCTCAAGACCCTCCACAAACTCATCGAGAAAGAGTCCTGGGACATCGAGCATTTCTCATTCAACACCACGGTCAGCGCATTTATGATTGCAGTGAACGATCTGGCATCCCTCGGCTGCAACAAGAGGGAAATCCTCGAACCGATGGTCATCCTTATCTCCCCGTTCGCACCCCACGTCGCCGAGGAGCTCTGGAGCCTGCTTGGACATAATGAGACCATCACATATGCAAGTTTTCCTGAATTCAACCCTGCATACACTGTCGAAGACTCGTTCGAATATCCGGTATCGTTCAACGGAAAGCTTCGTTTCAAGATAACCCTGGCAAAGAGCCTGTCGCAGCAGGAAGCCGCTGACGCAGTACGCAGCGACGAGAGGACTGCCAAATATCTGAACGGAGGCGCCATCAGGAAAATCATCGTAGTTCCGTCCAAGATAATCAACGTGGTATGCTGACACAACGCACTTTCTGGACCGCAGTCAAGGAATATGCCATAATCTTCCTGGGATTGCTGCTTTACGTATCTGCGTGGAGCGTCTTCCTGCTGCCCAACAATATGGTCGGCGGCGGCGTTTCAGGTATGGGTGCCATTATCCAGTACGCCACAGGTTTCAAGATCAGCTACACCTACTTCATAGTCAATGCCGTCCTTCTGGCCATTGCGTTGAAGATCCTGGGCCGCAGTTTCGGCGCTAAGACAATATTCGCAGTGATCGTGACCACCATCCTGTTCAGGGTGATGCCGGGAGTCATTCCTTCAGATTTCATCAACGAATTCGCCCACGAGAACGGAAGGCTCACCTGCGCCCTTTTCGGAGGAGCCCTCTCAGGTCTTGGAATCGCCATCACCTTCACCCAGGGAGGCAGCAGCGGCGGCACCGACATCATAGCCCTGATCATCAACAAGTACCGGAGCATATCCCCCGGCAGCATCATAGTGGCAATAGACGTGTTGATCATATCATCCACCCTGCTCATTCCTTCTGCAGGAACCTTCGGCACCAGGCTTGCCACAGTAATCTATGGTTTTGTGACTTCAGCGGTCTTCAGCTACACGCTCGACCTTTTCCTGAACGGTAACAAGCAGTGCGTGCAGATCATGGTCTTCTCAAGGAAGTACGCCGAGATCGCGGATGCCATCACCCAGGAAGCCCACCGTGGAGTGACTGCAATCCACAGCGAAGGATGGTACACCCATACCGAGAGTGAAATCGTCACTGTCGTCGCACGAAAACAGGAATCAAGTCAGATTCTGAGAATCATCAAGAAAGTCGACGACACCGCATTTGTGTCCGTAAGCATTGTCAGCGGCGTGTTTGGCAAGGGTTTCGAGCAAATCAAAAAATAAGATTTGTTTTTCCATTCTTGTATTTGGAAAAATCGTCATTGCACAATTCATTGTTGAATTTTTGGCGAGGTGTAGATTACTATATTTCGCCAAAAAATTACACCAATGATTAAAATCCTTTTCATCGCGGCCGCCCTGCTTTCTATTATTCTGGCGGCCACTTGCGTTTACCTTTTCAAACGCACCAGGAATCTTCAACAGTCTGAACCACAAGCTCCGGTACGGCCTTATCTGAGCCCGGAGATGATTGCTGACGAAGACATCGGCTCTGCCGAAGCCCTCCTGTGCGACAGCCACCAGGCCATCTGCGAGAATCTTATGGAATATTTGGAGAAAGAGAAGCCATATCTCAACCCCAACATCAAGATCATTGACGTTGCAGACTGCCTGAAAACCAACAAATCCTACCTCTCAAGGGTCATCAATTCCCATTTCAAGAAAAACTTCAGCCAGTTCATAAACTGGTACCGCGTCCGGGACTCGATGGACCTTTATATGAGAGATCCCACTGTCGACATATCGACCATGGCCTCAAAATCGGGATTCCAGTCGATGACGACGTTCAACACCGCATTTACAAGATACACCGGAATGACACCCGGAGAATGGTGTAAGAAATACAAGAATGACATCAAGTATGAAATGGTTCAGAAAGAGAAAAAGAAGAGAGAGACTGCGAAGAGTACAGTTGCAAAAGCTGATAGAGCGCGCTGATGAAATCGTCAGCGAAAAGAAACTGTTTCTGAAACCTGATTTCTCGAAGCGGGACCTTGCCATTGAACTGCGCACGAACAGGACATATATTACAGAGGCCCTGGCCACCTGCAGGCAATGCCGATGGCGGGAATATGTCGCATCTTTCAGGGTTAAGCATTTCCTTAAAATAGCCCGCCTGGCTGAGAACCGGAGGCTGACTCTGGAAGGAATTGCGACGAAATGCGGATTCGGGTCAGCAAAAACCCTGAATCGCTACCTGATGCAGGAATATGGGATAAGGGCTTCTGACTACAGGAAGAACTTGTCCACTTCCTTGAGGGCCGAGGGCAGCGCGAAGACAGCCACCCTGTCATAGGCATTGATCTGCGTTGAACCGACAGCAATCATCGATTCGCTGCCGCGTATCACGCCGCCTATGATGGCTCCCTCAGGGAAGTTGAGGTCCTTGAGGGGCTTCTTCGTGATCGGACTGCCGGGATTCGCCATATATTCGAGAATCTCGGCGTTCGATCCCGACAGGCATTTTATGGTGCGGACCTTGTTGCTGAGCGTGAATCGGAATATTCGGCCGGCGGTGATGAGCTTTTTGTTGACCACGGCATCGACGCCCATCTCTTCGGCCAACCGGATATAATCCAAGTTCTCCACCTCGGCGATGGTCTTCATTACGCCCAGTCTCTTGGCTGAGGCGCAGGCCAGTATGTTCGCTTCGGAGTTCGGTGTGACGGCCAGAAATGCATCATAGTCCTTGATGTTCTCATCGTAGAAGAAATTGCCGCTTTTGGTGGTGTTGTTTATCACAAGTGTTTTGTTCAGCCTTGAAGAAAGCTCAACACAGCGGTCTGGATCGCTTTCGATAATCTTTACCTCATCTGTGAACTTCTCTGCTTTCTCAGCCACCATCTCGGCGATCCTTCCTCCTCCGAGAATGGCAAGACGCCTGATGCGGAAATCAACTTTTCCTGCGATATTCCTCGCCAGGTCGATATTCTCTTTCTTGGTGACCACGAAAACCTGGTCGTGAAGACGGAAGCGGGTTTCACCGTTGGGAATCAGGGTCTGGTCGCCCCTTGAGACTGCGACTATCCTGAAAGGAGGGAAGTCCTTGTCTGTGACATATTCCAGGATTGTCTTGTCTATCAGGGGGGCATACTCCTCCAGTCTGAAGACGATGAGCTGGAGCTTGCCGTGAGCGAACTCAGCAAACTCCGATGTTTCGGCCTGCTTGATCAGCTCCAGTATTTCAGAAGCAGCGATTTTCTCAGGATAGAACAGCAGGTCGATTCCCAGGTCTGTGAACAGGAGCTTGTTCTCGTGACTCAGGTACTCGGCATTGTTGATGCGGGCTGTAACCTTTGCCGCTCCCATCTGCTTGGCAAGCATGGCAGCGACTATGTTTACATACTGGTCCGAATCGGGGAATACTGAAACGAAAAGATCCGATGTCTTCACACCTGCCCTTTCAAGGGTCTCTATCGACGTGGGATTGCCTTGGATAGTCACTACGTCGGCTTCTTCACTGATGGTGGCCAGACGCCCCGGGTCGCTGTCTATCACCGACAGATTGTGGTTCTCCCCTGCCAGCATCTTCGCCAGATGACAGCCGACTTCTCCTGCTCCTGCAATAACTATGTTCATAACCTATTTGCCTATTAGGGTCAGAAACTCCGCCCTGGTCTTTTCAGATTTCAAGAATATGCCCGTGAAGGCCGAGGTCGTAGTCACGGAATGCTGTTTCTGCACACCGCGGATCTGCATGCACATATGGGCGGCCTCTATCACCACGGCCACTCCAAGAGGATTGAGAGTCTCCTGGATGCAGTCACGTATCTGCACTGTGAGACGCTCCTGCACCTGAAGGCGGCGGGCGAAAGTCTCCACCACCCGGGCGACCTTGCTCAGGCCGGTGATATACCCATTGGGGATA
>JAEEGJ010011199.1_pt1 | contig 22870 bp, 18 predicted proteins | sample 8958761 | NCBI WGS metagenome assembly JAEEGJ01 (sample SAMN16246546, study PRJNA631951) | gut metagenome | biome: gut microbiome; feature: rumen; material: RS-attached | host: Bos | place: Iran: Karaj | collected 2018-10 | reverse complement strand
CATAGTCTCTTCCGGATCTTCGCACAAACAGGCCGTGGTGGCAGACAAGGAACTGGTCCTGATCACTGTATACGGTACCGGCCTTCTTGGAAAGGTTGGCATGTCATCGTCCATCTTCTCCGCCATGGCTGCTGCAAAGGTGAACGTGCGTTTCATTTCCCAGACTTCGTCGGAATACAGCATCAGCTTTGCTGTACGCAGCAAGGACAGGGAACTTGCCCTGGATGCACTCAAGAAGCTGTTTGAAGAAAATCCACTCCTCCCTCTGGACGACGTTGTGGTCCTGAATCAGGAGGTGGGAATCGTAACGGTATTCGGCAGCCAGATGCGCAAGGTTCCGGGAATCTCCGGCCAGGTATTCGGCAAGATTGGCGCCGCCGGCATCAGCATCATAGCCTCTGCCCAGGGCGGAGAGGAACTCTCCATCTCCCTGGTACTTGCAGAGCCTGATGTGGACAAGGCAGTTGCGCTGCTTATAGCTTAACCTTGAATTCTCCCATATAGGCCCCCATCCATCCGGTCTGGACGATGGGGACTTTTTTTCCGTCCAGGTTGGGAACCCAGTCAGGCTCTTCCATGAAGGTGTGGGAATGGCCGCCCACAACTATGTCTATGCCACGGGTGGCCGCAACAAGCTGAGGGTCAGTGATATCGCCGGGATTGTGCTCCGTATAGCCAATATGCGTTAAGGCTATCACAAGGTCACAGCGGGGGCGGAGCTCGTCGGCATACTTCTGGACGGTGGAAACCATGTCATACTCCGGAATGCGGTCTGCCACATCGCCGGCCACCATGTCCTTGAGCTTACACAGGACTCCGATGATGCCGATCCTCTTTCCGGCCTTCTCCACAACCACGCAGGGCTTGATGTACTTTCCGGCCTCGAAGGGAGAGAAATCATAGTTACAGACCACTACGGGGCACTCCAGGGAAGCCAGACGCTCCCCAAGTGCCTCGATTCCGTTGTCGAACTCATGGTTCCCAAGGGTTACGGCATCGTAGCCTATTGCGTTCATGGCCTGGATCTCTACAGATCCGCCATACTCCGTGAAGTAGGCGCTCCCCTGCCAGAAGTCTCCGGCGTGGAGGACAAGGACGTTCTCAGGCCCTTCCGCACGGCGGACGCTGTCTATGTATGCTGCGCGCTCAAGGACGCCGCCCATGCCGGCATACTCTCCGGAGCGGACGGGCTCAAGCTGGCTGTGGGTGTCGTTTACATGCAATATGGTAATGGTTGCCTTACGGGCGAAGATTGCCTTGCCTGCCAGGAAACCCACTGCCGCGAACAGTACAACTATTACTGCGGCAAATACGTATAAGGTTCTCTTTTTCATAGGGCTACTCCATTACTACACGGCCGTCGGCCGCTCCGTCTACAACTATTCCCTTTGCCTCGCATTCCTTCACATAGTCCAGCATTACGTCCTTGAGAAGGGTGCGGGTGAGGACCACTTTCTCTGCCAGGGCGCCAATGGCGATGCGGTCTCCGCCGTCAAGAAGAAAGTCTATGGTTGTGACGTTGTAAATCTTGCCGGGATCTATCTCCTTGCCGCCGATGAGCGCTTCCACAAGCTGGTGGTCCTTGACTTTCACGCGTACGCCGGAAACAGCCTGGAAGGCCTTGGTGCCGGCAAGCTGCTCAAGGAGCCTCAGAAGATTGCTTCCCTTCATCTGCACGTAGCACATGTAGTTCTTGAAGGGGAACATGGACTGGATGTCTTCAAGAGTGATTGCGCCTTCCGGCATGGGACAGCGGATGCCGCCGAAATTGGTGACGGCAAAGTCCATGGGGACCTTGAAGTCACGTGAACCGCGTTCCCGGAGGATATCGGCAAAGAGGTTGCCGAGCGGGAGGTCAGGGTCCGTGCGGAGGTTCATCATCATGCGGGCGCTGTGGCCTACCACAACCTTGAGGCCGGAGAGGCGGGGCTGGGCGTCCATCATGATGGAAGATATTTCCGGGACGGGGCTGTCTTCCGGGAATACGATGCCGCTGGGGGCGGTGTAGCCATCGTCAGTGAAGGTGCCTAGGGCAGTTTCCACGTTTTCTGCAGTGACGCACATGGCACCGGTACGGTGACCGTCCATGGCCACACGCTGCCATGAAATCTCCGGGGCCGAGCCCTGGCGTGCCTGCCTTATTGCAAGCAGCACACCAAGGGCCAGAAGCACCCACACAACGGCATGAAGGGCCGGTCTTATTTCATTTTGAGCCATTTCCAGAGGTCCTTGAAGGTAGACTTTTTACCATATGTAAGAATACCCACCTTGTATATCTTGGCCGATGCCCATGCGCAGGCGAAGAACGTGGCTACAAGAAGCACTATGGACAGTACCAGTTCCCAGGTAGCAACGCCGAAGGGTATGCGGGCAAGCATGACGATTGGCGAAGTGAAAGGGATCATGGAGAACCAGAACACCAGGGAACTTCCCGGGGCCTTGAATGCATACAGGGCCACAAAGAAGCCCAGCACCAGCGGGATGGTCACGGGGAGCTGCAGCTGCGTGGAATCTCCCTCGTTCTCAACGGAGGAGCCGATTGCGGCAAACAGGGATGCATACAGCAGGTATCCGAAGATGAAGAACAGCAGGAAGGATATTACCAGCTGGGGAACGTTCAGATTACCCAGGGTGCCCATTATGGCCTGCATTCCCGTGGGCTCGCCGGCAGCCACTGCGGTGGTGTCCGTAAGTGCGGCGGCTGCGCTTTCAATGTCTATCGTGGCACCGGGTACATTGACACCGGGGGCCATCATCTCTGCCATCTGCGCTGTCTGGTCATCTCCCATCATTCCCATGAGCTTATCCTTGCCCATGATGCCCATGGCCGCGGCCAGGATGGCCAGGGTGAGGACAATCCAGAGGAGGAACTGCGTAAGGGCCACAAGGGCGACGCCGATGATCTTTCCGAACATGAGTTCCGTAGATTTCACTGACGATACCAGGACCTCCACCACGCGGGAGCTCTTCTCCTCTATGACTGAGCTCATTACCATGCCGGAGAATATGGCGATGAACATGTACAGGGCCATTCCCAGAATCATGGAAACTGCCATGTAGACGCCGGATTCAGAGATGGTTTCCTTGCCGGACTCGTCTACCGTATAGCTGTGCAGATGGACATTGGACTTGACGCCGGCCATGATTTCTTCCAGGTTCTCTATGCCGTAGGACTCTATTCGGTAGGCCTCAACGGCGTCGTTGATCCTGTTCTCTATGAGCGAGCCGGTATCCATGCCAAGGGGCTTTTCCGAGTAGCAGTCTGCTGTGACGGTGCGGTTCTCCGTGTCCAGTTCAGAAATGCTCAGAAGGACGTCTATTCCGTATCCCTTGAGGTTGGTCTTGACCACCTCCGGATCTACGTCTTCAAGGAAGATGTATTCCGTGACGTCGTTGTTCTCCAGATAGGGAGTAACAAGGCCGGAGCGATCCAGGACGCCGATTTTCTTGGTCTCTTCCTTGGTGCCCATCATGATGATGGTGGGAAGGATTGCTATTGCTGCAAAAAGGATAGGGGCAAGGAAGGTGATGATGAGGAAACTCTTCTTCTTTACCTTGTTAAGGTATTCCCTGCGGATGATGATTCCAAGTTTAGAAATGTTCATAGCTATGCCTCCTCCTCAGTTACAAGTTTGATGAAAATGTCGTTCATGCGGGGAACTACCTCCTTGAAGGAGTTCAGCTTAACGCCCGCAGCGATGAGTTCCTGGAGCCTTGTGTTCACGTTCTCGCGGGAAACCACCTCCTGGCGGCGCTCCACGCCCTCCGTGTATTCAAGTTCCACGTTGTCCTCTCCGTAACGGTGACGGATTTCGTCCGTGCCGCCGGTGATTACAAGGTGTGCCTTGTTTATCAGGGCAATCTGGTCGCAGAGTTCCTCTACCGACTCCATGTTGTGGGTGGAGAGGATAACGGTTGCGCCCTCGTCCTTGAGACGGAGGATTTCCTTGCGGATGAGCTCCGCGTTCACCGGGTCGAAGCCGGAGAAAGGCTCGTCCAGAATCATGAGGGCGGGTTTATGCACCACCGTGGTGATGAACTGGAGCTTCTGGGCCATACCCTTGGAAAGTTCCTCAACCTTCTTGTTCCACCAGTCCTGGATCTCGAAGCGGACGAACCACTTCTTGAGCTCGGTGGCGGCGTCCTGGGCGCTCATGCCCTTGAGCTGGGCAAGGTACATGGCCTGCTCCCCTACCTTCATCTTGCGGTAAAGGCCGCGCTCTTCCGGAAGGTAGCCGATGGCGGCGACATCGTCCTGGGTGATGGGGTGACCCTTGAAGTAGACCTCACCGCCGGAGGCGATGGTGATTCTGTTGATAATACGGATAAGGGTAGACTTACCCGCTCCGTTTGGCCCCAGAAGGCCAAAGATGGAGCCTTCCGGAATACTCAGCGACACATTCTCCAGTGCCACCTTCTCCCCGAAGCTCTTGGAAACGTTTTTAATCTCAATTATGTTCATATGCTTCTTCTTTCCGGCAAATATAATAAAAATTTATTGAGTTGCAACAATTATTTTTAAAAATTCAACAACTTTACTACTAACTCTACCAAAAGCTCCGCGGGAGTGGCTTCTCCGCCACCGCCGCCTTTGCCCTTGTAGTCGTACTCTGCAAGGAGGGAGATGGCTTTCACTGCCCTTGGAAGTGGGTAATTGCGGGCGGCGGCATCGTACTCCTTCATGAAGTAAGGATTTACGCCCAGGGCTTTGGCTACTTCCCCCTGGGAGACTCCGCCCTTTTGAAGAAGGGCATGATACTTCAGTATGCGGCTGAAATGCGTGTACAGCGGTGCAACTGCCATGGGAAGGGCGAAACGCGGGGTCTCCCCTATGCCTGCCGCTATCTTGAGGGCGTTTGGAGCGTCCCTGTAGCTGAGGCATTTGGTGAGCTCGAATATGCTGTACTGGCGGCTGAAGCCGATGTTCTTCTCTACATCGGCAACCCCGATCTCTACGGTGCCTTCAGGGAGGTTCTTGCGGAGTTTCTCTGTCTCTACCGCTATCTTTCCAAGGTCTGCCCCGGTGCATTCCGCCATAAGGGCTGCGGCCTCCGGATGTATCCTGAGGCCCTTTTCTTCATAGTACGATGCTATCCAGCGCGGAACCTCATAGTCCCTGAGGGGGACGGATTCCACTATGACGCCAGTCTTTAGGACGGTCTTGTACAGCGCCCTGCGCTTGTCGGCAGATGCTCCGTGCATGAGGATTACCAGGACGGTGCTGTCCAGAGGCTGCTCACAGTAGACCGCCAGTTCCTCGAGGGATTTCATCTGCTGGGCTTCCTTGACCACCACCAGCTGGCGCTCCGCCATCATGGGGAAGCGCCTGGCGGCGGTTATGATTGTATCGGCATCCGTGTCCGATCCGTAGCAGATGGTCTGGTTGAAGTCCCTTTCCCACTCCTGGAGGCAATTGTCGATGATTGCGTCGCAGACCAGGTCCGGGTAATAGGGCTCCTCTCCCATGAGGAGATATACAGACTTGAAGATGCCACGACGGACATCTTCAAGTATAGAGCTGACCTCTCGGGCCGTCTCCAAATATGATTTGGCAGCTGCCACTTTTTATTTGGAGAATTTCTTCTCTTTGGCACGGACGATGCGCTCCTTGAGGGCATCTGCGGCGTCTGTTACGGCCTCTTCGAAGGTACGTGCCTGGCGCTCTACGATGAGATCCTCCCCTGGGAAGTGGGTCTGGAGCTTTACGCTTTTGTTTTCTGCGTCCGGGAGCAGGGACAGGGTTACGTCAATGTCTCCCAGATTGTCGAAGAATTTCTCTACTTTTCCAACTTTTTTGTCGATGTATTCGAGCAGCTTCTCGTCTGCGTCGAACTTGAGGGACTTCACGTTAATCATGACTTTCTTCGTTTTTTGCCCTTGGATGGGCGTTAATGTATTGTGCCTTGAGCCGCTCCACGGAGTTGTGCGTGTACACCTGCGTTGCCGCCAGGTTGGCATGGCCAAGCATTTCTTTGATGGCGTTAAGGTCTGCTCCTTCATCCAGCAGGGCTGTTGCCAGGGAGTGCCTTAGTACGTGTGGGGACTTACGCCCCGTGATTTGGGCTGCGCCAAGCTCTTCCTTTACGGCTCTGTCTGCATACTCCGGATAAAGGGGGCGGCCCTTTTCCGTAACGAGCAGAAGGTCCTGAGGGTGCAGTTCACGCCCAACCATCCGTTCGGCTGCTTGTAAATATAGTGAAATTTCTTCAGTTGTGGAAGGAAGAAGCGGAATTTCTCTCATTTTATCCCCTTTTCCCCTTACCCGGAGGGTGCCTCTTTCCCTGTCCATACTACCTATCGTGAGTCCCAGAAGCTCTGCCCGGCGTATTCCGGTTGTATAGAGAATAAGGACGATGAGCCTTCTGAGGCGCCTCCTGTAAAGTTCCACGGCCACTTTGTCTTTCTGAGGGTCCGGGGACTGCAGTATTATCTCAAGTTCCTCCTCCCCTGCCGCATGGGCCGATTCCAAAAGGTATTCATCCAGACTCTTTTCCGTATAGTACTCCGGAAGCCGTTTCTCCATCTTGGGCCGGCGTATGGCCTTTGCCGGGTTTCCCTGCAGTTTCCCTTCCTTCATGAGGAATCCGCAGAAGCCGGACAGGGCCGACACGTGAAGATGCACGGTCCGGGGCTTGAGGCCTTTCTCTATGAGATGGCCCTCGTACTGGCGGAGGCGGGATGGAATGAGATTCCGGATCAAGTCCGTAGCGACGTCCGAGGGGTCATCGTCCTGAACCCAGGCCGCAAAATCTTCCAGGGCGGCACGGTATAGCTCCTGCGTCCTCTGCGAATATCGGCGCACATCCCTTAAATATGATATATAGGAGTCTATCATTTCTCGCCATGCCCGGCTTGACCGGGCATCTCAAGCCCCAGCGACGGGGCAATCTCCCTCATGTATGCGTCCGCCGCCTCGAAGGTGTAGGGAATCTTGCCGTCCAGGATGGCGTCCTTGACCATTTCCTTGAGCTTTCCTATTGTATTGCAGGGCTCCATCCCGAAGACCTGCATAACGTAGTCTCCGGTGATGGGGTTCTTCCAGTTGCGGATCTCGTCCTTGGCCTCAACTTCCGCCATCTTCTCCTTTACGCGGTCGAAGCTGCGGCGGAGGCGCGCCACCTTGGCGGGGTTCTTTGAGGTGATGTCCGCATTGCAGAGAATCATGAGGTCGTCGATATCGTCCCCGGCGTCGAAAAGTAGGCGGCGGACGGCGCTGTCCGTGACTTCATCGTCCACCAGGGCAATGGGCCTGAGGTGCAGGCCTACGAGCTTCTGGACGTATTTCATCTTCTCATTGAGGGGCATCTTGAGCTTGGAGAAGATGGCGGGGACCATGCGGGCGCCTACTACCTCGTGGCCATGGAAGGTCCAGCCCTGCCCGGCCACAAAGCGCTTGGTTGCGGGCTTGCCGATATCGTGCAGCAGTGCGGCCCAGTGCAGCCAGAGGTTGGGTTCTTCTTCCTGTGAGATTACGTTGTCCAGCACCTGGAGCGTGTGGGTGAAGTTCTCCTTGTGGCCTTTTCCGTCTACGGTTTCCACGCCCCTGAGGCGGGAGAGCTCCGGAAGGAACTGTTTCAGAAGACCGGTTTCTTCCATGAGCTCGAAGGCCATGGAGGGCTTTTTGGTGAGGAGCATCTTGTTCATCTCCTCCACAATGCGCTCCTTTGAGAGAATCTGCATCCTGTCCGCCATGGCTTTCATGGCATTTATGGACTCGGGGACTATGGTTAACTGCCTTTCCGGGGTACTTAGCTGGGCGGCGAAGCGGATGGCACGGAGCATTCGCAGAGGGTCATCGCTGTAGGTTTGCTCGGGGTCCAGCGGGGTTTTTATAATCCCGTCATTGAGGTCACGGATGCCGCCGAAGGGGTCTACAAGGGCGCCGAAATCCTCTTTCTGGAGGGAGAAGGCCATGGCGTTGATTGTGAAATCCCGCCTAAGCTGGTCTTCTTCCAGGGTGCCGTCCTCAACGATTGGCTTACGGCTATCCCGGTTGTATGACTCTTTGCGGGCTCCCACAAACTCCAGTTCTATGCCGTGATAGCGGAGCATTGCCGTACCAAAGTTCTTGAACACGCTCACCTTTGCCCCGCATTTTGCCGCAACGGCCTCCGCCAGGGCTATTCCCGAACCTTCAACTACTATGTCTATGTCCGTGTTTGGCCTTCCAAGGAAGCAATCTCTGACGTAACCGCCTATTACAAAAGCCCTTACGCCAAGCTCTGCCGCCGTATCGCCTACCAGTTTGAAAACCGGGCTGTCCAGATATGATTCACATACTGTACTCATCTGCCGTCATTTGCCGTCACTTGCCGTCATTCCCGGCTTGACCGGGAATCTCTGCCATTTCATGCCACTTAGGAGCTTTCTGCATAAACTGAAAACCTTCCGCCGTGCGTTCAAACATGAATGTCTTTTCTCCGTTAGTGATTGCTATGTACCTGGCATCCAGCTCTTTGTTGTAGCGGATGGCCTGGTCCACAACTGCTTGGTCAAGGGTTACATCGGGACGTTTGCACTCAACTATCATGAGAGGTTTTGCGCTCCGGTCCCAGACTACGATGTCTGCCCTGTACTGCTTACCTGCATGGGTAAGCGCCACCTCCGAGCCCATCATGTGCTCCGGCACTCCCATACCCTGATGCAGCACGGAAATAAACCACTGACGCACCGCCTCCTCGGGCGTATTGCGCACGCTCTTTTTCCGCAGAGGGTCCCAGATGTAATCTCTTTCCATAATCACTCCAAATTTAACCTTTTCTCCCCAAATTACCAAAAAACCTCACCCCATCCCTTCCGCCCCTGCACCCCAGGCCACGTTTTCACGCATTTTCGTGGCCCCGCATGACATGCCCATCACCCCAGGCCACGTTTTCCCGCATTTTCGTGGCCTGGGGTGACGTACGTCACCTTTCAGGAGGGGGACCTGCGTCACTATACGCGCTGTGAGGCCGATTCCTGACGTACGTCACCCCCGTTTAAGGTGGCGTACGTCACCCCAAACTGAGGGGACCTGCGCCATGACAGGCAAGGTTGGAGAAAAATGATTATCTTTGAAAAAAAATAGCAATCAAAACATGAAAAGACTCACCGCAGCACTTCTTCTGTGCATATCTGTGACTGCCTTCGCGCAGCTTCCGGCAAGATACAAATGGATTGGCGGCAACCAGATTGCCTTTACTCAGGACGGCTCATACAATGATGCATACACAATAACTGTAAAGGGCAGGAAATGGACTCGTCAAGACGGGTTAAAGTTCCCGGAGAAGTATGCGGAGTTCCCTCTGAGGCCAAAGGATGCGGTGAATCTCACTTATTCGCCGGACTCCACCAAACTGGCTTTCACCAGGGCAAACGACCTGTGGGTGGCAGATATCGCCACCGGCAATGAGACCCGTCTTACATTCGACGGCACGGAAACAATAATGAACGGTTATGCCAGCTGGGTGTATTATGAGGAAATATTCGGCCGCCCGTCCCGTTACAGGGCATTCTGGTGGTCTCCGGACAGCAGGTCACTGGCCTTCTACCGCTTTGACGACACTGAGGTTTCCATGTTCCCAATATACTCTCCCTTCGGCCAGGACGGCACTCTTCGCCGCACCCATTACCCCAAGGCCGGGGAGAAAAACCCTGAGGTGAAGATTGGCTTTGTCCCCATAGACGGCTCTCCCGTAGTGTGGGCAGATTTCAACCCCGCAGAAGACCAGTACTTTGGTACACCCTTCTGGAGCGCCGACGGCAAAACCTTCTACGTTGCACGCGAACCCCGCATCCAGAACACTCTGGACCTTTATGCTGTGAATCCTATAAACGGTTCTAAAACAGCAATATACCATGAGGAAGTCCCCACCTGGCTGGACTGGATAGACGGCATGCTGTTCACGGACAAGGGCCTCTACATGGTCCGCGACATAGAGGGAGACTGGCAGCAGATTTACTTCCTTAGCTACGACGGCAAGAGCTTCAGGCGCCTCACCAGCGGCCCCAACTGGAGAATTGCTCTCCTCAGGACAGACAAGGACGGCAGCGTGTATTTCACGGCTGAAAGGGACTCCCACGTGCGTCAGGCACTCTACAAAGTCTCTCCCAAAGGCAAGGTCACAGCCCTTACTGACACTTCAAAGGACGTTTCCGGAGTGGTTTTCTCTCCCGACGGCAAGTTCTTTGCGGCCATGACCTCCAGCCTTGCAACAGCCACAAGGCTTGACGTTTATGAGACCAGAAAGCCTTCCAACAGCTACTTTGTGGGAAGCCTTCCCACCCTGGAAGGCCCTTCCGGTCAGGTTGTTACAATAACCGTGGACGGCCTTGAACTCCCGGGTGTCATCTACTATCCCCGGGGCTTTGACCCGGAAAAGAAGTATCCCGTTCACGTAGACATCTACGGCGGTCCGGACACCCCCATGGTAAGGGACCGTTACGTAAGCCCCAACCGCTACAAGTGGTACTGGGAGAACGGCATCATCGAGCTCATTGCCGACTGCCGCGCCGCCGGACACAACGGCCGCAAGGGCCTTGACGCCATCTACAAGCACCTCAACACCGTAGAAGTGAGCGACTTCATCCAGTGGGCCAAATGGCTTCAGTCCCTCCCGTACGTAAAGGCCGATAAGATTGGCGTCGAGGGCTTCAGCTTTGGCGGCACCATGACCACAATGCTGCTGTTAACAGCCTCTGACTACTACCATTACGGCATTGCCGGTGGCGGAGTATACGACTGGATGCTTTACGATTCCCACTATACGGAGCGCTTCATGTCCACACCCCAGGACAACCCTGACGGCTACCGTGACTCCAAGGCCCTGGGCCATGTGGACAAGTATCCCGTAAAGGTAGGTAAGGCCGACGGCTCCGTGATGCTCAAGCTCACCCACGGCACAGGGGACGACAACGTCCACTTCCAGAACACCCTCCAGCTCATCGATGCCCTCCAGAGAGAGAACGCGGAATTCGACTTCATGATCTACCCTGACGGCATGCACGGCTACCGCGGCTACCAGGCCCGCCACTCTGACGGCGAAGACCACTCCTTCTGGCTCAAATACCTCCAGCCTTAGTCTCTCCATCCACCAAAACCCTGCATTTCCGTGGACAAACCCGTGAAAACGGCAACTTGTCCACCAAAAACGCCATTTCCGTGGACAAACCCGGGAAAACGGCAACTTGTCCACCAAAAACGCCATTTCCGTGGACAAACCCGGGAAAACGGCAACTTGTCCACCAAAACACCCCTTTTCCGTGGACAAACCCGGAAAAATGGCAACTTGTCCACCAAAAACGCCATTTCCGTGGACAAACCCGGAAAAACGGCAACTTGTCCACCAAAAACGCCATTTCCGTGGATGAGATCCCCGAACAGGTCGGGGATGACGAAAAGGAACCCGGGATGACGAAAAGGAGCCCGGAATGACATTTTATGCCCGGAATGACATATCCTTGAAATTGACAAGATAGACCTTCTCTACGGCGCGGGTGAGGGCGGTGTAGAGCCATTTGATGTCATCGGGCACAAGGAAGTCCTGCCAGAAGGGGTTGTCTATGAAGACACATTTCCACTGGCCGCCCTGGGCCTTGTGGCAGGTTATGGCCTCTGCGTACTTAAGCTGAAGAGCGTTGAAGAAAGGATCTTCGCGCACTGCGTCGTAACGTTTTTTGCGGCCGCGGATGTGGGAGTAGTCCTCGTTCACGCCCTGATAAAGAAGGTTTGACTGCTCGTAAGTGAGTGCAGGAGATTCCGACGAAAGCGTATCCAGCACCACTTTGGCGTGGATTTCCTGGCCGCCGTAGTCAGGAAGGGAAAGGCGGGCATCGGCAAAATGAAGGCCGTAGCGGTCTTCGTAATTGCGTATGCTCTCAAGTACGGCTATGTCTCCGTTGGCAATGTAGTCCGTGCCCTCGAGGCCCTCGCAGAACTGGTAGCAGTTTTTCACTATCATGAGCTTGTCCCCGCGGACAAGCTGCTCTTCGCGGAACTGCACCTGGGCGCGGATGCCGGCGTTGTAGCGGTTGGCCCTCTTGTTTGACCGGCAAAGCACCACGGTTTCTTCCTCTCCGTAGCGGGAATAGGCATCGGACAAAGCCTCCAGAAGGTCCCCTCCGCCAATACGCTCAACATCCGTGAAGCCCTGCACTGTAAGGCCCAGGGAGCCGATTTCCATGCCGTCCTCTACGGAAGGGAGGATTGTTCTTAGGTGAGTGGCGTTTTCCAGGATGCCAGAGCCCTGAGCCTGGCGGACCACCGTGGTGAGGGTTGCGTAGGATACTCCTCCGAAGCCGTTCATGTACTCCGGGGAAAGCGCCGGCGATGCATCGAGGCCCACAGGCGGAAGCTGCGCGGAGTCCCCTACCAGGATGAGCTTGCATTCCACGCCGGAGCGCACGAAGCGCACAAGATCGTCCAGGAGATTGCCGGAGCCGAACTCCGCCGTTCCCTGCCTGGTTCCGCCGTCAATGCCGATGAGGGAGACCTCGTCCACCACGAAAAGCGCTCCCCTGGCCTTGTTGGGCGAAAGGGAAAACTGGCCGAAACCGTCGTCCCCGTGGGATTTCTGCCTGTAAATATGCTTGTGTATGGTGTATGCCGGACGGCCCGCGTACTGGGAAAGGACCTTTGCCGACCGCCCCGTGGGAGAAAGCAGGATGCATGGCATCTTGAATTCCGACATTACGTCGATGACGGCAGCCAGAAGGGAGGTTTTTCCCGTGCCGGCATAGCCGTTGACTACCAGGATGTCCCCGTCGTCACCTGCCAGAAACTGGGAAATCCTGTCCAGAAGGGACTCCTGGCAGGAAGTGGGACCATAGGGAAAACGCCGCAGGAAGGCGTCCAGGAGGAATCCGGCTCTAGTACCCATCTACTGCCTCCTGAATAAGCTTGAGAAAACTGCCAGAACGGGATATATCTCTACTCGGCCAAGGAACATGTCGGCCGTGAAAATGAACTTTATGATACCGGGCTCCGCATTATAGTTGCCCATGGAACCAATGGAACCGATAGAAGGCCCCACGTTTGCCAGGGAAGCCAGAGACCCGGTGAGAGCGTGGCCGTTGGGGTCCCCCACCAGCATGCACAGAATGGTGGAAACACCTATGAGCATGAAGAACAGGGCTATGTACAGGACGTGAGGATAGATGTCCTCGTCATGCAGGATGCGCCTTCCAAGCCTCATCTCATATATCGTGGAAGGATTGAGGGTCTTTTGGATCTGCATGTGGATGGCCTTGAAGAGCACCAGCACGCGGTCTACCTTGAGGCCGCCGGAAGTGGAACCTGCACAGCCGCAGACAAGGCTCACCAGAATAAGCATGAAGCACGGAAGTGCGGGCCAGACAGAGTTGTCCGACAGGCCGAATCCCGTAGTAGAGGCATAGCTCACCACATGGAAGGTCCCGTCCAGGAATGCCTTCCCCCACGATGTATCTATGTTGGAAAGCTTGAGGGAAACGGACGTAACGATGGAAACCACTACTACCGATATGATGTAAAAGCGCAGGACAGGGTTCTTTAAAGGCCTTAGGGAACGCGTTGCAACAGTCACGAACAGCAGGCCAAAGTGGATGCTGGCCATCAGCATGAACACTATGGTAATAATGGAAATTACCGGAGAATTGAAGGACGCGATTGAAAGGTTTCGCGAGGAAAAACCTCCGGAGGCCGACACGCTGAATGAGTGGCAGATGGCATCGAACCAGTTCATTCCTGCGGCCAGGTAGCTCAGGAATGACAGCGCAACCATAATAAGGTATACATACGCAAATATATATACAGTCTTGTTGGCGCGGCTCTTATAATCGTCCCTGGAAAGGGAGGAAAGCTCCATATTGGCAAGGCGCAGCCTCATAGGGGACGATGTGGGGATGATAAGGAGAAGGAAAACCACTACTCCCAAACCGCCGATGAAATGCGTGGACGCCCTCCAGAATAAAAGGCTCCTGGGAAGGGACTCGATGTCTTCAAGGATGGTTGCGCCGGTGGCCGTAAAGCCGGAAACGCTCTCGAACCAGGCGTTTGAGACGGTAAAAGGCCCGCCCCACAGGGCATATGGCAAGGCGCCGAACACGAACGACAGCAGCCAGGACAGCGCGATGATAAGGAAGCCGTCCTTAAGGCTTATGCGGGATGTCTTGTGGACGAAGATGAAGGGAAAAACACCTACCAGAAAGGTAATTGCGAAACTGATAAGGAGCGGAGTCATGGCGCTGTCTCCCCCGTCCAGAAGGGATACCCCTACGGACAGAAGCATGAAAAGCGCACTCACAAGAAGCGCTAGACCTACGTTTCTGGAAACTACCTTAAGATTCATCTTCCGCTCTGGTATTTTCCCTGAGGGCAGCGTTGCGCCTCCTGAGGGTACGGTTCTCTTCCGTGAGTTCCGTCAGGCCGGCGTTGAGGTCTCCAAGCTGGTCACTGCTGTCGAAAGTGTAAGTGTAGCGGTGCCTGTACTTGAGGAAGTCCCCGAGGGAACGGTTCATCTTATATATTGGATTGACGTAGTAGACAAGGATGAATGACATCAGAAGGAACACCAGGAGAATGCCCACGGCGACGGCGACGGCACCGGGAATGAAACTGCGGTAGAAACCGCTGTCGAATGTCTCTGAATTCTGCTGAAGGTCTGCGTACATCTCTCCGCCAAGGCGGTCAAGGTAGCTGCGGAGACGGCCGAAAAGCGGCTGCAGGCGGGTGAAATACCAGTCCCTGGTGTCTATGAAATTGGACTGCAGGACGTCTTCCAGTTCCATGGAGGCCAGCATGTATGCGGAGTATGCATATAGCACGGAATCTGCCATGGGGACCACCTTGCCCTCACCGAATCCGGCGCGGAGGGAGTCGCAGTGATTCATGAAACCGGTGCGGTCGAAGTCCGGCAGAGAGCTCAGGTTATCGTCCCCGATAACGGCCAGGACCTGAAGGTTGTACGTATCCACGGCGTCTACAAGGCGCTGGGCCACATGGATGTTGCGGATGTCATCCGCAATCATGCCGGACACGTAGTTGGACATGTGCCTGTACTCCAGGAAGGAGATGACGGTGGACATGAGAAGAACCACGGCTATGGCGCTCATGGACAGGGTTATCTTCATCCTGAGCGAAAGGCGGAACTCCCGCCACCAGTTTCTGAGTCTCATAAACATATCTGCAAATATAGTCATTTTTTCGCTAGCAGACGCATTTTCAAGAATTTGAAAATACTTTCGAATACAATGGCGTTATCTGTAAAAATTTTATTATATTTGCACGCAAAAGTAAAAAATCATGAGAGAAACATTTCTTGAAAGGAAAGACAACAAGAATACCCTGATTAAAAAAACCATACTCTTTCTTTGCATAGAGCATGGCGAGCACAGTATCTCCGCTTTGTCGGACGCCGTCGGCGCATCTGTTCCCACAGTTACCAAGCTCATAGGCGAACTCATTGACGAGGGCTTCATGACGGACCTTGGCAAGTCAGGCACTTCCGGCGGCCGCCGTCCTTCCATCTACGGACTCAACCCGGAGGCAGGATACTTCGTGGGCGTAGATATCCGAAACACGCATGCCTGCATTGCCGTTACGGACTTCAAGGGAGGTCTCATCACCTTCAAGGACGACATTCCTTTCAAGATGCTTCCAAACGAGGAATCCATCCACAACATTGCCTCATCCATCAGGGAGTTCATCTCCAGGGAGAACATCGAGTGGAACAAGATCATGGGCCTTGGTGTCAGTATCCCTGGCCGCGTAAACCCTGTCACGGGCTACTCAAACAACTATTCCTTCGACGACAACCGCCCCATAAGCCGCATCCTGGAAGAAGACCTTGGCGTTCACATCGTCCTTGAAAACGACTCCCGGGCCATGACCTACGGCGAATATCTGGGCGGCGGCCTCAAGGAGAAAAACATGCTGTACGTCAATGTAAGCTGGGGCCTGGGAATGGGCATCATCGCCGACGGACGCCTCTACTACGGCACCTCCGGATTCTCCGGCGAGTTCGGGCACTTCCCTCTCCTGGACAACGGCCAGATGTGCCGCTGCGGCAAACTGGGCTGCCTGGAGACTGGCGCTTCGGGATCGGCCCTTGTGCGTATGATAGGCAATAAGCTTGCAGAAGGAAGGGCATCGTCTCTTGCCGCCAAGTACAAGGCCGACGGGAAGGTGAACCTGAACGATATCTTCGACGCCGTCCGCAACGAGGACACCCTCGCAATCGAGACGGTAGAGAAGATCGGCACAAACCTGGGCAAGGGCCTCGCCGGCCTCATCAATATCTTCAACCCCCAGCTGGTTGTGATTGGCGGAAAGGTGGCCGTGGCCGCCGGGGACTATCTCATGCTTCCCATCCGCACCGCCATCAAGCGTCATGTCCTGAATATCGCCAACCAGGATACTTCAATCAAGCTCACCAAATTACGCCAGAAGGCCGCACCTATCGGCGCAGCCCTCCTTGTAAGAAGCCGTATCCTGGGAATGCTCTAGGCTATTCCTGAAATAAGGCGCATAAGTGTTTCCTTGGCATCTCCCAGTTCCAGGTAGACGCCTTTGGAACGGCTGTAGATGGGGTTCTCAACACCTGCATAACCGGGCTTGAGGTCGTAGTTGCACACTATCACCTCAGGGGCCTGGTCCACATTCAGGACGGGCATTCCGTAGATGGGGGTGCCAACGGCATTGCGTGCGGCGGGATTCAGGACGTCGTTCGCGCCGATGACCACAACTGCATCGGCGTTTTTGAAGTCGTCGTTGATGGCGTCCATCTCAAACAGTTTCTCATAGTCTACATCGGCCTCTGCCAGAAGCACGTTCATGTGACCGGGCATACGGCCTGCGACGGGATGGATTGCGTAACGGACGCGTGCGCCGCGGCTCTCCAGTTTGTCTGCAAGCTGACGTACCTGATGCTGGGCCTGGGCAAGTGCCATGCCATATCCCGGGACGATGATTACATCCTTTGCCTTGGACAGGACAGATGCCGCGGTGGGTTTGTCTTCTGCGGCAGGAGCGGCGGATACAATGCCGTCCAGAGTCTTGACGCGGGCTTCAAGGTCTGCAACCATCTGCTCCAGCTGCTGTATTTTCTTTTCTAAATCCATAATTCGTTTTACCAGTTCTTCGTTATCTTTTACGGTGGGTTGGGCGGAAGGGGTTACGGCTGCGCCGGTGAGAATGCCCATGAGTTTCCGGTTCATGGCGCGGCACATGATCTGGGTGAGAAGAAGGCCTGAGGCACCTACGATGCCGCCCACAGCCACCAGGAACACATCGCCTATGGCCATGCCGGCAATTGCGCCGGCAACGCCGGAAAGGGAGTTGAGAAGCGAGATTGTGATTGGCATGTCCGCGCCGCCAACCCGTAGGGAGAACCACAGCCCGAAGAGTGAGGCCGATACCAGGGCACCGGCAGTGCACAACGTGAGCCACGCTCCTCCGGCAAAGATGCCGGCTGCCACAAAGACAAGCGTCAGGGCCAGGAAAAGAACGGTGAGAAGCGAGTGTCCCTTCCAGACAACAGGCTTTTGGGGAAGTACCCTGTGCAGCTTGCCTGCGGCGACAAGACTGCCAACCAGTGTCACCATGCCTACGGCCACGGCCAGAAGGGCGGTAAACCTCACAAAAGCCCCGTCTCCCCCGACAGAAAGTATACCCACAAGGGCCGATGCCCCGCCGCCAAGGCCGTTGAACAGAGCCACTGTCTGCGGCATCTGTATCATCTTGACCCTTATGGCGATGATACTTCCTGCTAGTGCGCCTATTAGTATGGATACATAAATGGTCCATACGGACACAACGCCCGCAAAGAGCAGGGTTGCTACGATGCCGCAGAGCATCGCCAGGGCCGAAAGGAGGTTGCCGGCCACGGCGGTCTTAACCTTGCTCATCATGGAGATGCCGGCAAGTACCAGCACGGCCAGCAAGGCACTTATCACTATTTGCAATGCGCCCATCATCCCTGCTTCCTTTTCTTGCCGAACATCATGAGCATACGGTGTGTGACGCCGAATCCTCCGAACACATTCACCGCTGCCAGTACGATGGCCAGGCCGCCTGCAATCTGGGAGAGAACTCCGTCACCGGCGAGGAATGCCACTCCGGTAGCGGCGATGGCGCCCACTATCGTAACTCCGGAGAGGGCATTCATGCCGGACATCAGCGGAGTATGAAGCAAACTGGGCACGGTCCTGATGATGAAATAACCCAGGACCGTGCTCGCTATGAATACGGAGACCAGTATAAGCGGATGGATCATAAGCCCATAGCTTCGCGTGCTCCCTGGTGGACCAGTTTGCCGTCAATGCAGACGAGGGACTTCTGGACAATCTCATCGTCCCTGTCCAGGACAAACTTGCCATCCTTTACAAGGTAGCTCACAAGGTTATATAGGTTGTTGGAGAACATCCAGGTGGAGCTTGTGGGAAGCAGGCCTGGGATATTCTTTACACCCATGAGGGTTACGCCGTACTTGGTCTCTATGCCGCCTTTGGGGGTGAGCTCGCAGTTGCCGCCCTGGTCGATGGAGATATCCACGATGACGGAACCCTTCTTCATGCCCTTCACCATATCTTCCGTTATGATGACAGGAGCTATCTTTCCGGGGATAAGGGCGGAACAGAAGACTATATCCATGTCCTGGATGGTGGCCCTGAGGGCTTCCTGCTCCTTTACAAGGACATCTGCGGGCAGGCGGTTGGCGTAGCCGCCTTCTGCTATTGCAAGTTCCGGGGGAACGGTGGTATCCACAACCTTTGCACCCAGGGAACCGGCGTTCTCCGACGCCATGGGGCGGATATCGGCCGCGTAAGTGATTGCACCAAGGCGTTTTGCGGTGGCAAGGGCCTGAAGTCCGGCGACGCCGACGCCTATTACCATAACCTTGGCGGGCTTGATCTGGCCCACTGCGGTAAACATCTGGGGGACGAAGGTGGTGAGCATGTTGGCTGCCATGAGGATGCCCTTGTAGCCGGCACATGTGCTCATGGATGTAAGGGCATCCATGCTCTGGGCACGTGAGATACGGGGAATGCCGTCCAGGGTAATTGCAGTCACACCCTTGGCGGTGAGTGCCTTTACCATCTCATGGTTTACGGGAGATGCAGGATGGATGAATGTGATGAGCACCTGTCCGCTGTGCATCATATCTACCTCATGCTTGCCAAGGGCCTGGTTCATGAGGGGCTCCTTGACTTTGAGGATCATCTCTGCGCGGTCGTAGATGTCCTGGGGGTTATCTACCATCTTGGCTCCGGCCTGGATGTAGTCCTCATCGTGATAGAGGGCTCCGTCACCGGCATGGCGCTCTACAAGCACCTCAAAACCGTCCTTGACAAACTTGCCCACAGTTTCCGGAGTAGCGGCGACACGAGCTTCGTCGTGCATGATTTCCTTGGGAATACCGATAATCATAATAGTTATTATTTAGTGTTATGTGTTATTTCATAAGTTCTTCGGGTATAAAGGTAAGAATTATTAAGCATATATTATACTATTTGCCAAAATTTTTAATCAAAAATAATCAAATGGGATTTGAGCAAGATTATATCTAAATTTGCAGGATATTTGATGGCAACTCGCTTATGAACCAAACATTACAGATTTCCACCCGAGGCAAAGAGATGCCTGCATCCCCCATACGGAAACTGGCTCCCCTGGCATATGCGGCAGAGGACAGAGGCGTACAGATTTACAAACTAAACATCGGCCAGCCGGACCTGCCCACACCGCAGAAAGCGCTGGACGTCCTCAAGCATATAGACCGCACCACCCTGGAGTATAGTCCGTCACAGGGTTATCGCTCTCTGCGCCAGGCACTTGTGGGCTACTACGATCGTTATCAGATAAAACTTTCCGCAGACGAGATAATCATTACCAGCGGCGGCAGCGAGGCCGTGCTCTTCGCCTTCCTGAGCTGCCTTAACCCCGGTGACGAAATCATCGTCCCGGAACCTGCATATGCAAATTACATGTCCTTTGCCGTATCTGCAGGCGCTGTAATCAGGACGGTGGCCACAACCATAGAAGAGGGTTTCTGCCTTCCAAAGGTAGAAAAGTTTGAGCAGCTGATAAACGACAGGACCAAAGCCATCCTGATCTGCAATCCAAACAACCCCACCGGCTATCTCTATACGCAGAGGGAAATGAACCAGATAAGGGACCTTGTTAAGAAATACAATCTGTACCTGTTCTCGGACGAGGTCTACCGCGAGTTCATCTACACGGGTTCTCCATATATATCCGCCATGCACCTGGAAGGCATAGAGCAGAATGTGGTGCTGATAGATTCCGTCTCAAAACGTTATTCTGAATGCGGAATCAGGATAGGTGCGCTAATCACCAAGAACGCCGATATCCGCAAGACCGTGATGAAGTTCTGCCAGGCCAGACTGTCCCCGCCCCTTATCGGCCAGATGATAGCGGAAGCGTCCATAGAGGGCACGGAAGAGTACTCCCGCCTTGTTTACGATGAATATGTAGAGCGCAGGAAGTGCCTCATTGACGGCGTAAACAGGATTCCCGGCTGCTATACACCCGTTCCCATGGGCGCGTTCTACACCGTAGCCCAGCTTCCCGTGGAAGATACGGAAAAGTTCTGCGCCTGGTGCCTGAGCGATTTCTGCTGGAAAGACGACAAGACCCCTGAAGGCAAAACCGGCGAGACCATCATGATGGCTCCCGCCGCAGGTTTCTACTCTACTCCCGGCATGGGAATGAACCAGGTACGCCTGGCCTATGTCCTGAACAAGAAGGATATACAAAGGGCTCTCTTCCTTCTGGAGAAAGCCCTTGAACAATACAAGCAGGTCAGATAGAGCTTACCTGGTCTCGTTATCCAATACGGAATAAGGTGAATTCAGGCTCTTGAATTCAGGAACCAGATCCTTCATCCTGCCCACAGTACGCATGGAATCAAACATGTAGCTGCCTTCGATGAGATTGTTGATGTCGTCGGAGATGTCGTCGTAGTCGTACTCACGGACATCGGCAATCATAATCTTATCGTGACTGGTGGGTTTGGTGTTCTCCTTGGTTGCGAGTAGCTCCTCGTACAGCTTTTCTCCGTGGCGGAGGCCGGTGAATTCAATCTTGACATCCTGACGGCCGCTGAGACGGATCATCTTCTTTGCAAGGTCTATGATCTTGACTGGCTCTCCCATATCAAAGATGAAAATCTCCCCTCCCTTGCCCATGCTGCCGGCCTCAAGCACCAGCTGGCAGGCCTCCGGGATGGTCATGAAGTAGCGGATAATCTCCGGATGGGTGACGGTAACGGGGCCGCCGGCCTCTATCTGTTTTCTGAACAGCGGGATAACAGAGCCGTTGGAACCCAGAACGTTGCCGAAACGGGTGGTGATGAACTGGGTCTTGGAAGAACCGTCTTTCTGGATTTTCTTGGCAAGTGCCTGGACGTAAATCTCGCAGATGCGCTTAGAGCATCCCATTACGTTTGAAGGATTTACGGCTTTGTCCGTAGAAACCATGACAAAGCGTGAAACTCCGTATTTAACAGACAGGTCTGCAAGTATCTTGGTACCCTTGACGTTATTCTGGATGGCTTCTGACACGTTGTCTTCCATCATGGGAACGTGTTTGTACGCAGCGGCATGGAAAACGTATTCCGGACGGTAGCGCTCAAAGATCTCTTCCATCCTCCTCTGGTTGGAAATGTCAGCTACGATGGTGGGCGCCTCAAGCTCTGACCAGCGGCGCCTGAGTTCCAGACGGATGTCGTGCAGAGGGGTTTCAGCCTGGTCGATAAGGATGAGCTCATAGGGGTTGAACGATGCCACCTGGCGCATGATTTCAGAGCCGATGGAGCCGGCGGCACCGGTAATGAGGACGCGCTTTCCTTCAAGATGGGATGCAATCTTCTGCATGTTTATCTTGATGGGATCGCGGCCAAGAAGGTCTTCAATCTGGATGGAGCGGATGCCCTGGGTGGTTGTATTTGTTCCCTGCCAGTCCTCAGTGACATTGGGGGCCAGGAAAATGCTGACATTCTCCTTGATGAGGCGGTCCACAATATCGGTTTCCTTAATCTTTTCCGCCTTTGCGGGAGAGACGATAATGGCCTGGACGTCGTTCTTGCGGACATTATCTATCAGGGCGTCGTCGTTCATATATACGTTTACGCCCATCATCACCTTGCCGCGCATGGCGGGGTCGTCAGCGACAAAGCCCCTCAGATGGAATTTGTTTTCCTTGTTCATGCGGATGGCCTTTGCAATGTTGACGCCGGCTTCCTTGGTACCGTACACAAAGGTGTTGTATGCTTCCTTACGGTCCTCATTGAAGGTGTCATTGATCATCTTGATGGTCATGCGGAGGGTTGCCATCAGGAGGAAGGATATGACATAGGCAATCATGAGCCCGGTCATGGACGCAAGTTCGAACCCTGCCGCATACTGGAAAATCATAGAGATGATGATGGCAACTCCGTACCCTATGGTAAGGGAAACGAAAATATGCATCACATCAGAGAATGACGACAGTCGAAGGACGTTCGAGTAAGTGCGGAAAACATAAAAGAAGATAAGGTTGCACACCAGCGCCAGCATGGTAGTCCTTACCATCAGCGGCGAAAGATTGTCCAGCATCTCCAAAGAGTACCTGAGCATGAATGCTATCATGACAGATGCAACCAGCAGGAATATATCAACCAGCAAGATTGTCCACGATGGAAGAATCTTGGAAGAAAAAACCTTTCTTAAAAAACTCATAAAAATAGTTACAGTTAGTATGCAAATATAACTCTTTATATTTACATTTACAACAAAAGAAGCCCCGGTCGATTGCTCGATCGGGGCTTCCGAAAAACCGCAGCGACTTACTCTCCCAACTGGTAGGTCAGTACCATCAGCGCGGGTGAGCTTAACTTCTCTGTTCGGAATGGGA
>JAEEGJ010011197.1_pt1 | contig 22874 bp, 16 predicted proteins | sample 8958761 | NCBI WGS metagenome assembly JAEEGJ01 (sample SAMN16246546, study PRJNA631951) | gut metagenome | biome: gut microbiome; feature: rumen; material: RS-attached | host: Bos | place: Iran: Karaj | collected 2018-10 | reverse complement strand
CACCGACCCGCTCATGGGCGCGCTGGCCGACCGGACGCAGTCCCGCTGGGGCACCTACCGGCCCTGGCTCATCTTCGGCGCCATTCCCCTGGGTCTCGTCTTCGCGCTGCTGCTGTACACGCCCGACCTGGGCCCCGTGGGCAAGCGCATCTACGCCTACGCGCTGTATCTGCTGATGATGGCCGTCTATACCGCCGTGAACGTGCCCTACGGTTCGCTGCTGGGCGTGATGACCGACGACGACAACGAGAAGAACCAGTTCTCCTCCTACCGTATGGTGGGCGCCTATGCCATGGGCTTCGTCACCCTGCTCTCCTTCCCCTACCTGCAAAAGCTGGTGGGCGGCACCGAGCAGCACCAGTACGCCGTGGTGGGCGTGATCCTGGGCGCCCTGGCGGCCCTGGGCACGCTGGCCTGCGGCCTGCTCACCAAAGAGCGCCTGAAGCCCGTCCGGGCCGAGAAATTCTCCTTCAAGCCCTTCGGCGACCTGTTCCGCAACAAACCGTGGATCTACCTGACGCTCATCGGCATATGCACCAACTTCTTCAACGGATTCCGCTACGCCGTGGCGGGCTACCTGCTGGAGTACTGCCTGCACGGCGACGTGACCGTGTCCGGCCTCATCATCAACTATACCGTCTTCATGACCTTCGGTGAGGTCACCTGCATGATCTTCGGCGGCCTCTCGCCCAAGTTCACCAAGTGGGCGGGCTCCAAGCGCCGCGCCTTCCGGCTGGCGGCCATCATCTGCGCCGTGACTTCCGTCGGCTTCTTCTTCATCCCGATGGATCCCAAGTTCATCTGGCTGATGATCGCCGTCGTCATCCTCACCTCCGTCGGCATCGGCCTGTATTCGCCGCTGCTGTGGTCGATGTACGCCGACGTGGCGGACTATGCCACGGAGCAGAACGGCACCTCCTCCACGGGCCTCATCTTCTCCTCCGGCACGATGGCGCAGAAGTTCGGTTCCGCCATCTCGGGCGCCCTCGTGGCCATGCTCCTGGGCGTCGCAGGCTTCATCTCGGGTACCGATCCCGCCACGGGACAGACGGTGGTCACCATCACCAACGAGGCTTCGGTCTGCAATATGATCTGGTGCCTGTTCTCCATCTTCCCCGCCGCCCTGGCCCTGCTCATCGTCTTCCTGCTGCATCTGTATCCCATCAAGAAATAAGACCTGGAATGAATAACTTGAAAAAACTTTACGGACATTTCGACGATGCAGCCCGGGAGTACGTCATAACGGATCCCGCCACCCCGTGGCCGTGGATCAACTACCTGGGTTGCGAAGACTTCTTCTCCCTGATATCCAACACCGCCGGAGGCTACTGTTTCTGCCGGGACGCGAAGTTCCGCAGGATCCTGCGCTACCGCTACAACGGCGTCCCGATGGACGACGGCGGACGCTATTTCTATATCCGCGAGGCGGACGGTTCGGTCTGGAATCCGGGCTGGAAGCCCTGCAAGACCCCGCTGGACGCCTATGAGTGCCGTCACGGGATGGGTTACACGCGCATCAGCGGCGAACGCCGCGGCCTGCGTGCGGAGGTCCTCTTCTTCGTGCCCCCGGGCCGGCGCTGCGAGATCCACAAGCTCACCCTGAGCAACCGGGGCGACGCTCCCCGGGATTTCAAGCTCTTCTCCTTCGTGGAATGGTGCCTGTGGAACGCCGCCACCGATATGGAGAATTTCCAGCGCAACCTCTCCACCGGCGAGGTGGAGATCGAGGGCGGCACCCTCTACCACAAGACCGAATACCGCGAGCGGCGCAACCATTACGCCTTCTACGGCGTGAACGCGCCCATCGACGGCTTCGATACCGACCGCGAGGCCTTCATCGGAGCGTACAACGGCTTCGACGCGCCGCAGAACGTGCTTGCCGGACAGGCCACGGACTCCGTCGCCCACGGCTGGAGCCCCGTCGCCTCCCACTGCATCTCCGTGCACCTGGAGCCCGGGCAGAGCCGCACCCTCGTCTTCGTGCTGGGCTATGTCGAGAACGACCCGGAGCACAAGTTCGCCCCCGACGGGAGCATCGACAAGACGCAGGCGCACGCCCTGCTGGAGGCCTTCGACAGCGAGGAGAAGGTCGATGCGGCTTTCGCCGCGCTGAAACAATGCTGGGACGACCTGCTGGGTCGTTTCCAGGTGGAGAGCGGCTGTCCGGAGCTGGACCGTATGGTCGATATCTGGAACCAGTACCAGTGTATGGTCACCTTCAATATGTCGCGCAGCGCCAGCTTCTTCGAGAGCGGCATCGGCCGCGGTATGGGCTTCCGCGACTCCAACCAGGACCTGCTGGGCTTCGTCCACCAGATCCCGGAGCGGGCGCGGCAGCGCATCCTGGACATCGCCGCCACGCAGTTCCCCGACGGCGGCTGCTACCACCAGTACCAGCCCCTGACCAAGCGGGGCAACAACGGCATCGGCGGCGGCTTCGGCGACGATCCCCTCTGGCTCATCTTCGGCACGGCGGCCTATATCAAGGAGACCGGCGATTTCGGCATCCTGGACGAACCTGTGCCCTTCGACAACGTCCCCGGCTCGGAAGTGTCCCTGCTGGAGCACCTGCGCATCTCCTTCGCGCACGTGCAGGAGCGGCGCGGGCCGCACGGCCTGCCGCTGATCGGCCGCGCGGACTGGAACGACTGCCTCAACCTCAACTGTTTCTCCGACAACCCCGACGATTCCTTCCAGACCACGGAGAACAAGAACGGCGGCTCGAAAGCCGAATCGCTGATGATCGCCGGCCTGTTCGTGTACGTGGGCAAGGAATACGCCGCCCTGCTGGACCGCATCGGGCAGGACGCCGCTGCGGTGCGGCAGGCGGTCTCCGATATGGAGTGCGCCATCCGCGAGCACGGCTGGGACGGGGAATGGTTCCTGCGCGCCTACGACTACTACGGCGGCAAGGTCGGTTCGCACGAGAACGCCGAGGGACAGATCTTCATCGAGAGCCAGGGCTGGTGCACGATGGCGCGCGTCGGCGCGGAGCAGGGGCTTTGCGACAAAGCCCTCGACAGCGCCAAGCGCCTGCTGGACAGCGAGCACGGACTCGTGCTCAACCAGCCCGCCTATTCCCGCTACTACATCGAATACGGCGAGATCTCGTCCTATCCCGAAGGGTATAAGGAGAACGCCGGCATCTTCTGCCACAACAACCCCTGGGTCATCATCGGAGAGGCCCTCGCGGGCCGCGCGGACGACGCCTGGGCGCATTATTGCAAGATTTCCCCGGCCTTCATCCAGGACCAGGAGCTGCACAAGGTAGAGCCCTATGTGTACTGTCAGATGGTGGCCGGCAAGGACGCCTTCCGCCCCGGCGAGGGCAAGAACAGCTGGCTCACCGGCACGGCGGCCTGGAACTGGCACACCGTGACGGAGTTCCTGCTGGGCGTACGGCCGGAATACGACGGCCTGCGGATCGAGCCCTGCCTGCCCGCGGACCGCTTCCCGGAGTACCGGGTGCACCGCCGTTTCCGCGATGCGGAATACGACCTGACGATACGCAACAGCGGACGCGGCGGCAGCCGCTTCATCCCCTACGCTCCCGGCAGGCACGTCCTGACGGTCGAACTGTGAGAAGGCTTTTATCCTTTTTCCTCTTCTGCGCGGCACTGACCCTGCACGCCGCGGATTTCCGGACCCCGCTTGACGGCGGCTGGTCTTTCGCCCTGGGCGACGCCGCCTCGATGGAGGCGGATTTCGCCCACGGGACGCAGTATTTCACCTACCTGACCAAGGTCCGCTCCAACGGAGACGACCACGGCCCGGCGGCTTTGGACTTCATCGAGGACGACGCCTGGCACGCGGTGACGCTTCCCCACGACTGGGTGGTGGACCTGCCTTACGATGGCGCCGCCAGCCATTCGCACGGCTACAAATGCATCGGCTGGAAGTACCCGCAGCATTCCGTGGGCTGGTACCGCCGGCACCTGGAGATCCCCGCAGAAGACAAGGGGAAGCAGGTCTGGATCGAGTTCGAGGGCGTTTTCCGCGACAGCGAGGTCTATTGCAACGGCGCATACCTCGGAGGCGAGCGCAGCGGCTACGCCTCGCGCGTGTACGACCTCAGCCCCTATCTCAACTACGGCGGGGACAACGTCATCGCGGTGCGCTGCGACGCTTCCGTCGAAGAAGGCTGGTTCTACGAAGGGGCGGGCATCTACCGCCACGTATGGCTGCACAAGGCCGGTCCCGTGGCGGCGGAGCCGTATTCCATCGTGGTGGATGCGGACGACATCCTTTTTGCGCCGGTGTATGCCGGTGCCCGGGTTGACCCGGCCCGTATGCGGGCGGTGAAGCATTTCTACGACGCCGAAGGCCGCGAAGTACCGCGGATGGAGCACCGCTGGAGCCTGGAGGACCCGTATCTGTACGGCTGGAAGCTGGAACTCTTCTACGACGGCGTCCTGTCCGCGGAATACAGCGGCCGCAGCGGCCTGCGCGACATCGCCTTCGATCCGCAGCGGGGCTTTCTGCTGAACGGCGAGCGGGTGCAGCTGCGCGGCTGCGACCTGCACCTGGACCACGCCGGCGTGGGCGTCGCCGTGCCGGACGCGCTGTGGCGCTACCGGCTGGAGCAGCTTCGCAAATACGGCTTCAACGCCATCCGCTGCTCGCACAATCCCGCCTCGCCCGCGATGCTGGACCTCTGCGACGAGCTGGGCTTCGCCGTCATCGACGAGCAGCGCCAGTTCGGTGTCAACGCCGCGCAGACGGAAGCCTTCGAAAATATGATCCGGCGCGACCGCAACCACCCGTCCGTCATCCTGTGGAGCGTCGGCAACGAGGAGTGGCAGGTCGAGTGGAATGAGACGGGCACCCGCATCGCACAGCGGCTCACCGACATCGCGCACGGGCTGGATCCGACCCGCCCGACCACCTACGGCTCGAGCGGCGGGCCGCACCCCAACCGGGGTGTGGATGTCTTTGGGTTCAATTACGTGGTGCAGAATGATATAGCAAGTCTTCTGCGGGAGTTCCCGGACCGCACCGGCGTGGGCACGGAAGAAACCACCGGCGCCGGCACGCGCGGCAAATACGCGACCGTCCCGGAGCGCGGCTGGATGCTGTCCCTCAACCGCAGCGGCGTCGAGAACCGCCCGATGGGCGGGGAAGCCGCCTGCACCCCGGACAGCCAGCCGATGAGCCCCGACGGGAAGGTGCTCGAGGTGATCGCCCGCGGCTGGAAATACTACGCCGCCCACCCGGGCCTGGGCGGGCTGTTCTACTGGACCGGCTTCGACTACCGGGGCGAGCCGAACCCTATGGTATGGCCTGCCACGGGCTCACAGTTCGGGATCCTGGACTACTGCGGATTCCCCAAGGACGAAGCCTTCTACCTGCAGTCCGTCTGGACGGAGGAGCCCGTGCTGCATATCAGCCCGCACTGGAACCATCCCGTGCCGGAAGGGACGTCCGTCCCGGTCATCGTCTATACCAATTGCGACAAGGTAGCCCTCAAGGTGAACGGCAAGAGCCTGGGCTCGAAGAAGGTCGCCCCGGATGAGAGCGTCCGCTGGGACGTGCCGTACAGGCCCGGCCGCGTCGAAGCCGTGGGCTACCGCGGCGGCCGGGTGGCCGTGCGCACCGTCCTGGAGACCACCGGACCCGCCACGGACGTGCGCCTGGGCGCGTCGAAGACGATGCTGGAGCGCGACGGCGCGGACGTGGTGGTGGTCGATATCGAGGCGCTCGACGCGAAGGGCCGTTTCGTGCCCGACGCGGAGATGCCGCTGTCCGTGCGCGTCGAAGGCGCGGCCCTGCTGGGCTGGGGCAACGGCGACCCGGGCTTCAAGGCCGTGGAGCGGCCGATAGACGGCAACTCACTGGAAATCAATACTTTCAGCGGCTGCGCGCAGGTGCTTGTCCGCTCGATTGCAGGACAGTCCGGCCCCGTCACCGTGACCGTCGGCCCCCGGACGCTGCACCTGGACTAATATCCCGGGAAATTGCTATCTTTGTAGTTTAGTGAAACTACAATCAGGCAATTCCCTATGTCAACCAAAGGCAAAATCATCTCCTGGCTGATCGCCCTCCTGCTGGTGGGCGGCGCGGTGTTCGTGTACTTCAAATTCTACTTCGTCTTCGGCGAAGGCGTCAAGGCCGGCGAACTGAACCAGATCGTCTATAAGGGCTGGGTCTGGAAGACCTACGAGGGCCGCCTCATCCAGGCCGGCTTCAAGAGCAACCAGAATGCCGGCGGCAGCCTCCAGTCCAACGAGTTCAATTTCTCCGTCGTGGACAAGGCCGTGGCCGACTCGCTGATGCTCTGCAGCGGCAAGAACGTCGAGCTCCACTACAAGGAATACAACGGCTGGCTCCCCTGGCGGGGGATGCAGCGCTACATCGTGGACCGCATCGTTTCCATCTCGCCCGGCGGTGTCAATTCCGAGATACCCATTTTCACCGGAGGGGAGTCGTTATGATCGCCAAGGCCCTGATCCTGCTCGTCGCCGGGATCCTGGCGACGCACCCTGAGGGGAATCCGCAGGCGCGCCTGCTCACCGTGGCCGAGTCCGTCGGCCAGGGACAGCGCTCCGTCTATCCCGAGTCCGTCCCCCTCTACTGGACGGAGGACAGCCAGCTCACCAAGGAGCGCCCGCGGCGCGAACGGCCGCAGTGGAAGCTCCCCGAGCCGGAAGGCCCCGGCATCGTGTACGGCGAGTCCGTCAGCCGCAATGAATTCGGCATCAACGGAGGCGTCTTCCCTGCCCCGGACGGCCGGCGCATCGCGGTGTACCGCAAGGACGAATCCGCCGTCACGCTCTATCCGCTCTACGACATCACCTCCCGCACCGGCGGGAGCAAGATGATCCGTTACCCGATGGCCGGAATGGCCTCGGAGCACGTCTCCGTGTGCGTCTGCGACCTGGACGGCAATATCCTTTCGACCCTGAAAGTCAACGACTTCGACGATGAGAGGTATCTTACCAACGTGACCTGGTCGCCCGAGGGCAAATACCTCTTCGTGCAGGTGGTGGACCGCCCCCAGCACGAGATGCACCTCAATATGTACCGCGCCGACGACGGTCGCTTCGTGCGCACGATCCTCACCGAGCGCAACGACGCCTGGATCGAGCCGCTCGACCCGCTCTATTTCCTGAAGGACAGCTACCTGTTCCTGTACCGCACCGACAACCGCGACGGCTACCGCAACCTCTACCTCTGCGACACGCTCAGCAACGTCACGCGCCTGACGGAAGTGGACGCCGACGTGGCCTATGTGGCCAACGACGGCAAATACGTCTACTACACCTCCGCGGAGGTATCTCCGGTGGAGAATCACCTGTTCCGCATCCAGCTCAAGAAAGGCAAGGTCAGCGGCAAGCCCCAGCGCCTCACCCCCGAGGAAGGCTGGCACCAGGTCAGTATGTCTCCGGACTGCAGCCAGTTCATCGACCGCTACTCCTCCTTCAACGTCCCCGGCGTCACGCAGGTGCGCCGCACCGACGGCAAGCTGGTGGAGAAGGTCCTCACCGCGCTCGACCCGCTGGACGAATACGCCCAGTGCCGCGTGGAGCTGGGCACGACGCCCTCCGCGGACGGACGCTTCGACAACTACTACCGCCTCTTCTACCCCCGCGATTTCGATCCTTCCAAGAAATACCCGCTCATCGTCTATGTGTACGGCGGCCCCCATTCCCAGATGGTCAACGACAGCTGGCTGGGCAATATCCGGATGTGGGAGATGCTGATGGCCCAGCGGGGCTACGTGGTCTATGTCCAGGACAACCGCGGCACGCAGAACCGAGGCGCCGCCTTCGAGAAGGCCATCAACCGCCACTGCGGCGACGCCGAAGTGGCCGACCAGATGGCCGGCATCCGCGCGCTGCTGGACCGCGCCCCCTGGATCGACCGCAGCCGCATCGGCGTGCACGGCTGGAGCTACGGCGGCTTTATGACCCTGTCGCTGACCACCCGCAACCCCGGCTTCTTCAAGGTGTCCGTGGCGGGCGGCCCCGTCATCGACTGGAAATGGTACGAGGTGATGTATGGCGAACGCTATATGGACAACCCCGACACCAACCCCGAGGGCTTCGAGGGCAGTTCCCTGATCCCCCGCGCCAAGGACCTGACCGGCCGCGTGCTGATCTGCCAGGGCGTGCTGGACGGGACCGTCGTCCCGCAGCACTCGCTCAGTTTCGTGCAGGCCTGCATCGAGGAGGGCGTCCCCGTGGACTGGTTCCCCTACCCGATGGACGAGCACAATATGGTCGGCAAGGCCCGCGTGCACCTGTATGAGAAGATCACCGATTATTTCGAGACGTTCTTATGAAAAGAATCCTGACCGCCGCCCTGGTCCTGCTGCTCGCCGCAGCGCCGCTCGCCGCCCAGAAGAAGGCGGAGACCAAGTTGTACGACAAGACGCTTGCCAAGCCCTCGCTGGCGGCCTTCGACAAATTCCTCAAGAAATACCCTTCCTCCGTGTACGCGGAGGACATCCTGGCGCGCAAGGACACCCTGCTCAACATTTCGCCTTATGATATGGCGCAGGCCGCGGCCATCGCCGCGCCGCTGCTGCCCGAGGACACGGAGTTCCTCGCCATCGCCGACCGGCGGGAGGCCGTGGACCGCATCTACGCCGTCTGCCTCGGCGGCCCGGAGATGCTGATCGCCCTGGACGTGGTCCGCATCGTCAGCTTCAAGAAAGAAGCCGGCGGGTGGGAGCAGGAGAGCGTCTATGACGCCCCCGCCGCCCCCGAGGGGAATGCGGCCTACCGCGAGTTCGTGGACAGCACTTCCGTGATCACGGTCCGCGGGACGCGCTTCCTGCGTTTCAATTATCTGCTGGACGACCTGGACGGCTCGGAACAGACCTACGTCGCCGCGGCTTACGCCCCGCAGACCGACGAGTTCGGCTGCGTGTCCTTCTGCGGCCTGAACGCGCGCCTGCTGGAAGATCCCGTCCCCTACCGCATCAGCGGCCGCATCAACGAGACGGTGCTCACCGGTATGGAGCAGCCCTGGATGCGCCTGCTGCTCAAGGACGTCCAGGACAATCCCCTCCTGGACGAGATCCCGGAGAACTTCTACCTCACCGACGCCGCCATCCGATGGTGGCTGGATATGAATCCGGACGCACTGACCACCGCTACGCACCTGAAGTTCAACATCCTGCCGGAGAACTGCTCCCTGGTGGAGGAATACACCAAGGCCAAGGGCAAGAAGAATTCGTCGAAATACACCGCAGCGATGTTCGACCACCGCCTGTTCACCGTCATCGTCGTGTACCAGAAGGACGACAAGAACTACGTCCTCGCCTGGGCAGAGCCCGAATGCAAGGACCACTACCGCGACCGCCTGCTCAACAGCATCGCCTTCGACGACGCCAACACCGTCTCGATGTCCTACTACCACGGCAACCGCACCTTCAAATACCGCCTCAACCTCACTTCCAAGACCCTCCGCCGCTAATGAAAGACTACATCGAACAGAACCGGGAGCGATTCCTGGAGGAGCTTTTCACCCTCCTGCGCATCCCCTCCGTGAGCGCCAGGCCCGAGCACAAGGCCGATATGTATTTCTGCGCCGAGACCCTCGCCGACCTGCTCCTTGAAGCGGGTGCCGACGAAGCCGGCGTCTGCGAGACCGCCGGCCACCCGGTCGTCTTCGGCCAGAAGATCATCGATCCCAAGGCCCGCACCGTGCTCGTCTACGGCCACTACGACGTCCAGCCGGTGGAGCCGCTGGACAAATGGAACCACGATCCCTTCGACCCGCAGGTGCACGACGGGGCCATCTGGGGCCGCGGGGCCAACGACGACAAGGGCCAGCTGTTCATGCACGTCAAGGCCTTCGAATACCTCGTGCGCAGCGGCAAGCTGCAGCACAACGTCAAGTTCCTTTTCGAGGGCGAAGAGGAGATCAGCAGCCCCTCGCTGCCGGCCTGGATCAAGGCCCACAAAAAGCTCCTCAAGGCGGACATCTGCCTGGTCAGCGACACCACGATGATCAGCGACAAGGTCCCCTCGATCAATTGCGGCATGCGCGGCCTGAGCTATCTCGAGGTCAAGGTGACCGGTCCCAACAAGGACCTGCACTCCGGCCATTTCGGCGGCGCCGTGGCCAACCCCATCCAGGTCCTCTGCGAGATGATCGCCACGCTGATCGACGCCGACGGGCGCGTCACCGTGCCGGGCTTCTACGACAAGGTCGCGGAACTGTCCCGCGCCGACCGGAAGATGCTTGCCCGGGCGCCCTTCGACATAAAAGAGTACAAGGAATTCCTGGATATCCGCGAGGTGCGCGGCGAGAAGGGCTACACCACGCCCGAGCGCACCGCCATCCGCCCCTGCCTCGACGTCTGCGGCATCTGGGGCGGCTACACCGGCGCCGGCGCCAAGACCGTGCTCCCCTCCGAGGCGCACGCCAAGATCTCGATGCGCCTGGTCCCGGACCAGCGCAGCGCCGAGATCACGAAGCTCTTCGAGCGGCACTTCAAGAAGATCGCCCCGAAATGCGTCAAGGTGGAAGTCACGCCCTGCGAGGGCTGCGACGGCTTCACGATCCCGATCAGTTCGGAGGCCTACCGGGCCGCCTCACGCGCCATCGGCGAGGTGTACGGGATGGAGCCCGTGCCCGCCCGCGGCGGCGGGTCCATCGGCATTCTGGGCGAAATGCAGAAAATCCTGGGAATCGACCCGCTCCTGATGGGCTTCGGCCTCGAGCGGGACACCATCCATTCCCCCAACGAGAGCTACCTGCTGAGGCAGTTCTTCGCCGGGATGGAATCTATCGCAAAATTCTACGATTATTGGCAGTAAGTCACTCCTCGACGGGTTCGATCTTGTCGAGGGTGATACCTTCGAGGTCGCGGGTGGCGGTCAGGAAGAGGCCCGCGTAGTCGCGGGTATTGACCCGCAGGGTGATCGTCCCCCGGAGGGCGCCGCCCTCCCGCTCGATGGCATACGAGTCCATATCGCGGGCGAAGCGCTGCAGCACGGACTGCACCGCCGCCTCGGAACTGGCGCTGAAGCGGATGCGCATCTGGTGGCGGTCGCTGCTCCGCATGACATAGTGCAGGGCCTCCAGGCAGATGACCGCCATCCCGGTCGCGGCGGCGGCGACCCAGAACATTCCGGCGCCGGACGCCAGGCCGATGGCCGAGACCACCCAGATGCCGGCCGCCGTCGTCAGGCCGCGCACGGAATTCTTATGGAAAATGATGAGGCCGGCGCCGAGGAAACCCATGCCGGAGACGACCTGGGCCGCCACGCGGGCCGCATCGAAACGCTCCACATCGGCAAATCCGAACTGGGAAATCACCATGAACAGGGCGCTGCCCAGTCCTACCAGAAAGTGCGTGCGGACACCCGCTTCCTTGGCGCGCAGATGGCGCTCCAGACCGATCAGGGAGCCCAGCAGGGCACCGATCGCAATCCGTAAGATCATTTCTCCTGTCGTCGGCATGGCGCTACTCCTTTTCTTTGATGGTCGTCGTATGGGTGACCGGCATGGAGAACGCGATGCCCTGGGCTTCCGCCGCCAGGCCCGCCTCCTTGTAGACGGTGCGCATCACCTCGTCCTTGATGTCCTTCGGCACGAGCATCATCACCATCTCCTTCTCCGGCTGGACGTGGATGTTGAAGAACTCCTCCGCCTCGGGGTTGGCGGTGCCGCGGGCGCGGATCACCGTGCCGCCGCGGGCGCCCGCGGTCCGGGCCGCCTCCACGACGTTCTGGGAGAAACCTGCATTCACGATGCAGACCACCATTTCATATTGCTTCTCGTTCATGTTACGCTTCCTCCTTGACAGTTCGTTTATCGTTGCTCAGGAATCCGTACGCCAGCGTGCCGATGATGCTCGACATCGGCACCGTGAAGGCGATGCCCTTGTAGCCCTTTCCTTTCTGGAAGGTCTCGTCCAGCAGGCCGATCAGGCCGGCCGCCTGGTCCGAGCGGACCACGCTCATGATGAGCGTCTTCGGACGCTCCGTCAAGCCCAGGTAGTTCAGGAGCATGTGCGTCGTCCCCTGGGCCGGGACCGTGAGGCGAAGGTTCGCCTGATGCGACTGGATGAGGCTGGAATAGTACGAGACCTTGTCGTTGTGCACGACGGCCAGCAGCAACTCCAGCTTCATCGGGGCGGTATTTCTGGTATTGTCCATATCAGTCGAAGTAAATGATCTGGTCGTCCGAAGCCGCCAGGATGCGGCGCATCGCCACCTGGTCGCGATGGCGCACGGCCAGGACGGACTTGAAGCCCAGGGCCTGGATGGTGATCAGCGGCGTCATCGCCACCATCGCCACCACGCCGAAGGCGTAATCCAGCACCTCCGGCACCCCGCGGAGCGTGGCGCACGCGCCGATGACCATCGGCAGGATGAAGCTGGACGTCAGCGGACCGCTGGCCACGCCGCCGGAGTCGAAGGCGATGGCCGTGTAGAGCCGGGGCACCATGAAGGACAGCCCCAGCGAGATCAGGTAGCCCGGGATGAGGTAGTACAGCAGCGAGAAGCCGAAATACGTACGCAGCACCGACAGGCCGATGGACACGCCCACGCCGATGGACAGCGCGAGCATCATCTGGCGCTTGGACACTTCCCCGCCGGTGATCTCCGCCACCTGGGCGTTGAGCACGTGGACGGCCGGCTCGGCCAGCACGACCACGTTGCCGATGATGAACGACAGGCCGATCAGCAGGGCGGGATGGAAGCGCGACAGCTGGCTGCCGATCTCGAAACCGATGGGCATGAAAGCCATCGCGACGGCGGTCAGGAACAGCACCAGTCCGATGAAGGCGTACAGGATGCCGAAGCAAATCTGGATGATCTTGGAGCGGGGCAGCTTCAGCACGGTCACCTGCAGGACGAAGAAGAAGGCCACCACCAGGATCAGCGATTTGCCTACTTCCAGCATGAATTCGAGGACGAGCGGCCAGGGTCCTTCGTCCATGATCGCGGACATCGAATAATCCGGGATGGCGTAGTTCAGGTCGCCCCGGGCCGTCATGGAGAGCAGCAGCACCGCGAGCACGGGGCCCACGGAGCACAGGGCGATGAGTCCGAAGCTGTTCTCACTGGCGTTGCGCCCGCCGACGGTCAGCGCGATGCCCACGCCCAGCGCCATGATGAACGGCACCGTGATCGGTCCCGTCGTCACGCCGCCGGAGTCGAAGGAGAGCGGCAGGAAGGCGCCCTTCCCGCTCTCGATCAGCAGGGCCAGCATGCTGAATATCAACAGGTAGCTGAACAGCAGGATGGCGGTCAGATCCGAATGGAACAGGATCTTGTTCACGCCCACGAGCAGGAACAGCCCCACGCCCAGACCCACGATCCAGACCAGCAGGTTGCCGTTCATCACGGCGCTGACCTGGCCGGCGAGCACCGAGAGGTCCGGCTCCGCGATGGTGATGAGCAGGCCCATCGCAAAACTCACGGACAGCAGGATGCCGAGCCTGCGGGACTTCGTCAGCCCCTCGCCGATGTACTGTCCCATCGGCGTCATGGCCATGTCCGCCCCCACGTTGAACAGACCGATCCCGCCGATCAGCAGGAGGGTGGCGCCGGCGAAGATGGCCAGCTCCTTGTCCGAGAGGTCCACCCACGGGGTGAGGGACAGCAAAAAGACGATCGCGCACACCGGAACGACCGAGAAGAGGGCCTCCCTGAGCTTCTCGCGCAAGGATTTCCACAGGTCCTTCAGGAGTGCGTTCGCCATGAATCAGCAAGAGCTGCTACAGCTCGCGGAACTTCGCCGCGCCGATCTTGGTCGGCTTGAGCGTGATGGTCTCCTTGATCTTGTCGAGCACCATACGGTCCTCGACCTGCTCGAAGAGACGGTCCACCTGCTTCTGGTCCTGGAGCATATTGACGGCCATCTCCTTCACCATCTCGTCGGGGACGTTGCCGATGCCGTACATCGCATACTGGTAGCGGGCGAAAGCCTCGGCCTGCTCGCGCAGGTCCTTCTCCTCCACCTTGAAGCCCCATTTCTCCATCAGGTGGCCACGCACCAGCTGCCACTTGAAGTCCTCCGCGAAGCCGGGGAAATCCTTCTCCACGTCCTCGGCGGTGACCTTGCCGTCGTTGGCCTCGAGCAGCCAGCGCTTCAGGAACGCCTCCGGAAGCTGGATGCCGGCCTTGTTGATGTAGAAGTCGCGGATGTCCTTGGTCAGGCGCCAGTCGGCCTCGCTCTTGTACTGCCCTTTCAGGCGCTCGGAGACCTCCTTGTCGATGTCTTCGTCGGACCGGGCCTCCTGGCCCTCCTCCTTGTGCTCCTCATAGTATTTCTTGAGGTTCTCGATCATCGGGGCCTTGTCCTTGGCCGTCACGGTGACGGTGTAGGACGGGACGGTGTCGGTCTTCTCCACCTCCACGGCCACCTCGGGGCTGAGACCCAGGTCGAAGACGAAGGTGAAATCATTGCCGTCCGCCCACTCGACCTCCGGCTGCTTCTCCGAAGCGAGGGGCTCGCCCAGGATGCGGAGCTTCTTGTCGCGGATGTGCTTGTCCAGGGCCTGTCCGACCACATGGTTCACGGACTCCACGAGCGCCTGCTCGCCATAGACGCGCTTGATCAGCGACGCGGGGACCATTCCCTTGCGGAAACCCTTGAAATCGGCCGTCCGGCGACGGTCGGCCAGTTTTTTCTTCTCAATCTCCTCATAGTCGGCGGCGGCCACTTCGATGGTCAGCTCGCGGTTGAGGTCGTCAATTTTCTTCTCTTTAACTTTCATCTCTCTTTATGATTTTTCTTTGTTTGTTCTGGGGATAAACGACCCGCTCGTGGTGGATCTGGGCGAGGTATTGCTTGAGCGTCTCCTTGACCGTGCCCAGCTCGCTGATGGAGATGTCGGCGCGGTCGAACTGCCCCTCCTCCATCTTGCCGGCCACGATGCGCTCCACGAAGGCGGAATACGCCTCCGGCGTGAACGACGTCAGGGTCCGGGACGCCGCCTCGACGCTGTCGCAAAGCATCAGGATGATCTGCTCCTTGGTCAGGGGCTTGATGCCGGGATAACGGAAATCGCCGGCCATCGCCGGGTCGCCGCCGGCCTGCAGGTAGCGGTTGTAGAAGAAGCCCGTGGTCGTGGTGCCGTGATGGCTCCGGATGAAGTCGATGATGACTTCGGGCAGGCGGGCCTTCTGCGCGATCTCCACGCCGTCCGCGACGTGGCGGATGATGTCGTGGGCGCTCTGCTCGGGGGTCAGGCCGCTGTGGTAGGTCGGCGCGCCGTCCCGCACCATCAGGGATTCGTTCTCGATGAAGCAGAGCGGGTTGTTCATCTTGCCGAGGTCGTGGTAGAGCGCGCCTGCGCGCACCAGGTCGGCGTTGGCGTCCACCGCCCGCGCCACGGTGTCGGCCATATTCATCACCTGCAGGGAATGCTGGAAGGTCCCGGGGGCCTTCTGCTCCAGCTCCCGGATCAGGGGGTTCGACACGTCGCACAGCTCGATCAGGCGGGAATTGGACACCAGGTTGAAGATGCGCTCGAAGAGGTAGATGAGCGGGTAGCCCGCCACCGTCAGCATCGAGCCGATGAAGAGACTGAGCAGGGCCCGCCACACGTTGCCGGCCACCAGGTCCGCCGCGCGGAAGCCCAGGTACACCAGCGCCAGCACGGCGAAGGTGATCAGGGCCGTCACGAACTGCCGCCAGCCCCGGTTGAAATAGCGGAACGCGAGGACCGCGACCATACCGGCCACGAGGAACATCACGAACAGCACCACCCCGTCGTGGGTGAAGATCAGCAGCGGGAGCAGGGTCACGACATAGACGGGCACCACGACCCGGTTCTTCATAAAGGCCTGCAGCAGCAGCGCCGCCAGGGTGAAGGGCACGAAATACAGGAACTTCTCGTCCACGCGCACCAGGATCAGGGTCACGGCCGCAAACAGCAGGAACACGACCACCACGTACGGGAAACGCGTGTCGGCGAACAGTTTCGGATTGTTGAAATAGATCGACAGGAACAGCAGGACCACGATCGCCAGCGCGATCAGGACATTGCCCAGCATCATCAGCGCCGGCATCCCCTCGTAGCCCATATTGGCCTCGAATTCACGTTTGTAGGAATCCAGCATCTGCGCGATCTCCGCCGTCACGATCTCCCCCTCGCTGACGATCAGCTGCCCGGAGGTGACATAGCCCGAGGTCGGCGACACGCTGGTCGCGGACTCGGCGTGGACCAGGGCCGTGGTCTGCTCGTCATAGATCAGGTTCGGCACCAGCAGGTCGTAGGCGCCCGTGGCGCGCAGGATCGAATCGACATTGGCGTCGGAGACGTCCGACAGGTCGGCGAGCAGCCGGGCGCGAGCCTCGGTCAGGCGGTACACTTCCGCCGACGGGGACTTGACGGCCCGCTTGTCGCGCTGGATATAGATCACGTCCGGCAGCTGGGTGCCGTGCCGGCGGCTCCCTTCGTCCTCCAGCACGCCCTTCTGGTAGATGGTGCGCATCGCGGAGACGACCGCGCTGCGGAGGTTGCCCAGCTCCAGCCGCTCCGCGGAACGCAGGTTGCGGCTGACCGTCTCTTCGGAATATTTGTAATACGGAATCGCCTCCGTGGACGCGCCGCCCCGCTCCGCGAGGAGCTGCTCCTCGGTCTTGTAGATCGGGAAATCGAACTGGGCATACAGCGTCTCATACTTCCAGGTCCGCCCCTTGCGGTAGTCGTAGGCGAACTTGGCGCTCCTCGGAATGAGCAGCACCAGCAGCAGGAACGCGACGCCGAGCGGTACGATGATGCGGAAGAGATTCTTCTTCATTGGGCAGCTATTTGTACGGACTGCCCGCCTCGCGGGCGATGAATCGATAGGTGAAGCGGTCCATCAGGCGCGGCAGGAAATGACGCGTGAACACGCTGGCGCGGCCGAGCGTCGTCAGGGTGACCTGCGAGCGGCGCCGGCGCAACGCGCGAGACAGCTGCTTCGCGCAGGCCTCCGCGCTCATCAGCTTGCCCTCGTCCAGCGGGGTCTGCCCCTGCGGCGAGCCGTCGGCGGTGAGAGCCGCATTGCGGACGTTGGACGCCGTGTAGCCCGGGGCGAAGACAAGCACGTTGAGCCCGTCCTTCAAATGTTCGATACGGAGCGTGTCGAGGAAGCCGCGGATGGCGTATTTCGAAGAACTGTAGCCTGACCGCGCGGGCAGCGCGGAATAGCCGGCGACGGAGACGACCCCCACCACGGAGCCCTTCGATTCCAGCAGGTACGGGAGCGCATATTTCGTACAATAGACCGTACCCCAGTAATTGACGTCCATCAGGGTACGGATCACCTTCAGGTCAAGGTCCTTGAACATCGCGCGCATCGACAGGCCGGCGTTGTTGACCAGGATGTCGATGCGCCCGAAGCGCTCCACCGCCGCCTCCACGAGGGCGCGGCAGTCCGCCTCCTGCGACACGTCGCAGCGCACGCACAGCACGCGCTCGGGAGGAGCCACGGACGGAGCCAGCTCGAGCATTTTGTCGTAGGAGCGCGCGGCCATCACGACCTTCGCCCCTTCGCTGCCGAACTGACGGGCGGAAGCCAGCCCGATGCCGGAACTGGCTCCCGTCACGATGATGACTTTGTCCTTCAGGCTGTTCATCTAATCGTCATTTCGGCGATGTCGTCGCCGTCGTATTCGCCGGCGTCGAGCTTGGCCTTGATCTCCTTGAAAGCGTTGAGGGTGTATTCCACGTCTTCCATCGTGTGGGCGGCCGTGCTGACGATGCGGAAGATGACCATTCCCTTCGGGATCACCGGATAGATGACCACCGAGCAGAAGATCCTGTAGTTCTCGCGCAGGTCCTTGGCCATCTTCGTGGCCTGGGCCACGCCGCCGCGGATATGCACCGGCGTCACACAGGCCTGGGCCTCGCCGATGTCGAAGCCTTCCTTGCGGAAGCCGTCCTGGATGGCGTGGGTGATCTGCCAGCACTTGGCGCGGAGCGCGTCGCCCTCCGGGGAGTCGATGATCTCCATACGCTTGATATTGCCTATCACCAGCGGCATGGGCAGGGACTTGGCGTACATCTGCGAACGCATATTGGCGCGCAGATAGTCGATGATCTTGTGCGGACCGGCCACGAAGCCGCCGATGCTCGCCATCGACTTGGCGAAGGCGCCGATGTACAGGTCGATCTCGTCCATCACCCCGAAATGCTCGGAGGTGCCGCGGCCGTGCGCGCCCAGCAGGCCGAAGCCGTGGGCGTCGTCGATCATGATGCGGAAGGGATATTTCTTCTTCAGCGCGGCGATCTGGTCCAGGATGCCGAGGGCGCCGGTCATTCCGAACACGCCTTCGGTGATCAGCAGCACGCCGCCGCCGCTCTCCTCCGCCACCTTGCAGGCGCGGGCGATGACCTTCTCGCAGTCGGCGATGTTGTTGTGGCGGTATTTGTATTTCTCGCCGATGTGGAGGCGGATGCCGTCCAGCAGGCAGGCGTGGCACTCCGCGTCATAGACGATCACGTCGTGGCGCGCGGTGAGCGCGTCGATCGTGGACACGATGCCCTGGTAGCCGAAGTTGTACAGGAAGGCGTCCTCCTTCTTCTCGAATTTCGCGAAGATCTGCTCGAGCTGCTCGTGGTAGCGGGTGTGGCCGCTCATCATACGGGCGCCCATCGGATACGCGAGGCCCCACTGCGCGGCTGCGTCGGCGTCAGCCTTGCGGACGGCAGGGTGGTTGGCCAGGCCGAGGTAGTTGTTGAGGCTCCAGTTGAGCACTTCCTTGCCGTTGAAGACCATATGCGGGCCCAGTTCGCCTTCGAGGCGGGGATACATATAGTAGCCGAAAGCCTGGGAGAAATACTGCCCGATCGGGCCGCCGCTGTCGCGTTCTATTCTGTCAAAGATGTCTAACATGTCGGTTGAGGTTTATGCGTCGATATTCGCGTAATGCGCGTTTTCTTCAATGAACTGGCGGCGGGGCGGGACGTCGTCGCCCATCAGCATCGAGAAGGTCCGCTCGGCGGCGGCCGCATTGTCGATGGTGATCTTGCGGAGACGGCGGCGGGACGGATCCATCGTGGTCTCCCACAGCTGGACGTCGGACATCTCGCCGAGACCTTTGTAGCGCTGCACCGTGTAGCCCTTGTCGGAGCCCTTGCCCAGGCGCTGGGCGGCCTCCTCGCGCTGCTCCTCGGTCCAGCAATAGACTTCCTCCTTGCCCTTCTTGACCAGGTAGAGCGGCGGGGTCGCAAGGTACACGTAGCCGTTCTTGATCAGGTCGAACATATAGCGGAAGAAGAAGGTCAGGATGAGGCAGGCGATGTGCGAGCCGTCCACGTCGGCATCGGTCATAATGACCACCTTGTGGTAGCGGAGCTTGCTCAGGTCCATATGCTTCTCGCCGGTCTCGTCCTCCATCGCCACGGTCACGCCCAGGGCGGTGTAGATGTTGCGGATCTCCTCGGAATCGAAGGCGCGGTCGCCGGAGGCCTTCTCCACGTTGAGGATCTTGCCGCGGAGCGGGAGGATGGCCTGCGTCTTGCGGTCGCGGCCCTGCTTGGCCGTACCGCCTGCGGAGTCGCCCTCCACCAGGAAGAGTTCGCACTTCTCCGGGTCGCGCTCGGAGCAGTCCGCGAGCTTGCCGGGCATTCCGGCGCCGCCCAGCGGGGACTTCCGCTGGACCATTTCGCGCGCCTTGCGCGCAGCGGCGCGGGCCGTAGCGGCCAGCACGATCTTGTCGATGATGGTCTTCGCGAAACGGGGGTTCTCCTCCAGGTAGTTGTCCATCGCCGCGGCCGTGGCCTGGGAGACGGCCGAGGTCGCCTCCGGGTTGCCGAGCTTGGTCTTGGTCTGGCCTTCGAACTGCGGCTCGGCGATCTTGACGGAGATCACCGCCGTGAGGCCCTCGCGGAAGTCCTCCGGGGCGAGGTCGCCCTTGAACTTCTCCAGGAGCTTGTTCTTCTCGGCGTACTGCTTCAGCGAACGGCTCAGGCCCATCTTGAAGCCCTGCAGGTGCGTGCCGCCTTCGATCGTGTGGATATTGTTGACGTAGGAATAAATCTTCTCGGAGTAGCCGTTGTTGTACTGCAGCGCGATGTCGAGCGTGATGAGTTTGTCGGAGGTGACGCAGACCGGCTCGGGGATGATCGTCTGGGCGCCGGCATCCAGGTACTCGATGAATTCGCTGAGGCCCTTCTCCGAATAGAAGGTCTCGCTGCGGAAGACCTTGCGGCCGGTGGCCTTGGATTCGCCGGCGGCGTCCACCACGAACTCGTCCACCTGCTCGCGCTCGTCGGTCAGGCGGATGTGGATCCCCTTGTTGAGGAAGGCCAGCTCGCGGAGGCGGGCGGCCAGGGTGTCATAACGGTACACCGTGGTCTGGGTGAAGATGGTCGGATCGGGATGGAACGTGATGATGGTGCCGGTGTCCGAGGACTCGCCCACGACCTCCACGGGTCCCAGGGGCTTGCCCTTGGAATAATGCTGCTCAAAGATCTTGCCCTCGCGGTGCACCTCGGCGACCAGCGAATCCGACAGGGCGTTGACGCAGGACACGCCCACGCCGTGCAGACCGCCGGACACCTTGTAGCTGTTCTTGTCGAACTTGCCGCCGGCGTGCAGCACCGTCAGGACCACCTCCAGGGCGGAGCGGTGCTCCTTCTCGTGCATACCCGTGGGGATGCCTCGGCCGTTGTCGCTGACCCGGATGGAATTGCCCTCCAGGATGTGGACGTCGATCGTGTCGCAGAACCCGGCCATCGCCTCGTCGATACAGTTGTCCACCACCTCGTAGACCAGGTGGTGAAGACCGCGTTCGGCGATGTCGCCAATGTACATGGAAGGGCGTTTGCGAACCGCCTCGAGCCCTTCGAGAACCTGAATGCTGTTTGCGGAATACTGCTCTTCCGCCCGTTTCATCTCGTCTTTCTCTATCATCGTTATAACGTACTCATAAAATCTTACAAAGGTACGAAAAAGATCGGTATTTCCCTATAGTTTCAGGCTGAAACCAAGGGTCAGATACGGACTCTTTTCGGCATAGCCGGGCATACGCTCGATGGCCATTCCCAGCAGGTTCCCGGCTTCGGCCCAGGCCGTCCAGCGGGCGTCGATCCGGTACTCGCCGGTCAGGCCCACGTTGGCATAGCCCGGGATGTCTTCGTACACCCCGCCGAGGGACTTCCGCAGGCTCGCGGCCTGCACGAACATTCCGGCGAAAATCCGCCGGTCCCAGTTGTACACGCCGCGCAGGTCGGCGGTGAACGCCGAGGGCGAGAAACCGGGCGCCGCGGCGGCCAGGCGCATATATGCGTAACGGAAGCCGCCGTCCACCGCCAGCCGGGGGCTGGTCCAGACGCCGCGCGCCTGGATGTAGGCGGCCGTCAAGTCGGCCGTGGTCACGCTCCGCAGGGATGCGATCGGCATGGCCTCGGCGGTCACGTAGCCGGCTTCGACTTCATATTGCAGGCGGGAACCCCAGCTGCCCGTGGCGCCGGCGCGGATACGGAGCCGCTCGCGGGAAATCACCGCCGTGGCTCCCTTCGTCAGCGGGGCGAAGTGGTTGAGGTGCTTGAGGTCGTAGTGTCCCTGGAGGATGGGGCCGCCGGACACGCCGGCATACAGCTCCGCGTCATATGCGGCCAGCGCCAGGCGCGCCGTCACGTCGGGCGCGATCGTGAAACGCTGGTCTTCGCCCTGGAACGTGCCGCTCATCTTCAGGCCGGCGTCGAAATCGATCCCCTCGAAACGGAAATCCAGGTGCGGCTTGATCGTCATCACCCCGGCCGCCAGATTGCCGCCGAACACGACTCCGTCCTTGCGGAGGATGTCCACGTCCGCTATGACGTCGACCAGGATCTTGTACTTCTCCTGCAGTACGGGGCCGAAGGAGGACGCCACGCGGACGTTGCTCGCCCCGATGTGGACGGGACTCCAGGTCTTGGGGAAGGAATCCCCGGAATAGCGGTAGCGCAACTCGACGTCATAGAAGAAGGGGCCGGTCTCGGCCTCGCGGGACTGGATGCGTCCCAGCAGAAGACCGGAGTTGAATCCGGCGACATAGAGCGGATCGATCACGTACTCGCCGGCGTGGATACCCTCATAGCCGAACTGATACGACATACGCGCCTTCGGCCGCAGGTACTGGCCGGTCAGGGCCAGGCTGGAGGACAGGTCGTAGCCGCCCGCCTTCGCACCCCCGGCATCGCGGTACAGGTAGTTGCCGGCAAAGCCGTGCAGGTCCGCCACGACCCCGATCTTGAAATCCTCCTCGTCCAGCAGCCGGGTCGCGAACTCCAGCTGCGGGTGCAGGGTGAAGCCCGCCCCGGCGCGCAGGTACAGGCGATTGCCTTCGCGCTGGCGCGCCTCCGGCGTCACCTGGATCCGGTAGGGAGAGAACTCGTAGGAGCCCCTGTACGGCGTCTCGAAGACCGAATAGTCGAAATCGTAGTCGAAGCGGAACAGCGAATCGGGCACCGTCATACTGGGCCCCTGCTTCTGGAAGTCCGCGAAACGGGTGCGGTAGTCGTTGGTCACTTCCACCGTCTGGTTGATGTTCTGCGCCCCGAGCGGCGCGCAAAGCGCCAGCAGCGCGAGGGCTGTCGATATCTTTCTCATACGCTTAATCATCCATTAATTCTGCGAGACGGTCCAGTCTCATCTTCACGTTCTCGGCCACGTCGTCCGTCCCCTTCTCGGGCTCGTATCCGTCCCGGATGCTCTCGAAGGTGGCCTTGGCCTGAGCGTACTGGCCCTTCTCGGCGAAGGAGTCGCCCAGCACGATGTAGGCGCGGGCCAGCCAGTAGGACTGGTCGCCGGCCTTCTGGGAGAAGGCATAGACCTCGTCCCCCACCGCATCGAACTTGCCGGTGTCGTAGAGATTCTGGATCACCATATACTTCGACTCCGCGCCGATGGCCGTGGACGGGTCCGCGCTCAGTTCGCGGAACAGGGCCATCGCCTGGTCGCGGCGGGAGGTCGCGAGGCTGGCTTTCG
>JAEEGJ010011194.1_pt1 | contig 22877 bp, 16 predicted proteins | sample 8958761 | NCBI WGS metagenome assembly JAEEGJ01 (sample SAMN16246546, study PRJNA631951) | gut metagenome | biome: gut microbiome; feature: rumen; material: RS-attached | host: Bos | place: Iran: Karaj | collected 2018-10 | reverse complement strand
CTCTGCGGCATTTTTCAGAATGGTGAAACTCTCAATGTCGGCTGGGTAAATGGAGGAGAGCACCGACAGGTCGGCAGATACACCATCGATAATCACCAAGGGGTCGTTACCACCGGTAATCGAGGTGGTGCCACGCACGCGCACGCTGCTCAGCACGGCCATGCGGTTGGCGCCGTTAGATACTTGCACACCTGCCGCCTGACCGCTCAGCGCACTCAAGGAGTTCGTTACCAAACCCTTGTTCATGCGTTCTTGGGTCACTTTGTCGGCAGAACCGCCACTGAAATGGGCTGCTGTGGCGAGGGTGTCGTCGGATTGAATATAAGTGTCGGTCTGTGCCGTTACGGTCATGGGCAACAGCATCGAAAACAATAAGCAGGTAGTAAAGGCTTTTCTCATAAGGTTGAGATAGGGAAAGAGTATGTTCGCAATCTCTCAATTTATATGCGAAGATACTGCTTTTCTGCCTAAAGACAAAAATTTATAATAGGTTTTTCTGAGTGAGGCATCGAAAAAAGCATGTCGGGCATCAGCCCGACATGCTTTTTGTTCTACACAAAGACACTGAGATGAAAATGTCTCTATTCTCAATGTGGCTTGGCTTCGTTCATGAGGAAGTCGGTCATCTTCTTGAAAGTTGCTTCATTGAATGTCACAGGTCCGTGTTGTCCCTCGGGCACGCTGATGAATTCTTCCAGACGGCCTGCCTTGCGCAACTCATTGGAGAAGAACTCGCTCACGCAATGGGGCACCACGGTGTCGGCCTCGCCGTGAATTACGAGGAAACGGGGGCACGACTCGTTGACGTAGAATATCGGACTGATGAGTTTCACCATGTCGGGAAGGTCGGCGGGAGCACCTCCGATGAGCGCTGCCTCGGGCGACCGGCCGTCGTTCACTGTGGAGCAGTCGTGCATGCGCGACATGTCTACCGGACCAAACCAGTCGACCACGGCGTCCACCGTACTGCTGAACTCCAGGTTGCCGCCTACCTCACCTTCAATGTCTACGGTGGTGCTGCCTTCGGTGCGGGTCTTCATGCCATTGGTCACACCGGCAAGGGCAGAGAGATGTCCTCCTGAAGAGAAACCGGTGATACCGATAAACGAAGTGTCGAGTTTGTATTTATCGGCATTGGCACGGATATAACGGATGGCAGCCTTCACGTCGTTGATCTGGGCGGGGAACTTCGCGTCACCACTCGAGCGGTGATTGATGCTCACCACGGCGAAACCGGCATCGGTGAGGGGCTTGCCCAAAGACATGTAGGTCATGCCTTTCATATTGTTGGCAAACCAGGCACTGCCATAGATGGCAATAATCACTTTGTACTTGTCCTGTCCGGTCTTGGGCAGGTAGATATCGAGCCGATGGGCCTCCAGGTCGTCACCGGCATAATTCACGTCTTTCCAGTCGGGCTCCACAGAAGGTCGTCCGAAGCCTCCGAATCCTTGGGGCTGTGCCATGGCAAGCACGGAAATAGTGAGCATCAGGGTTGAAAGCAGTAGTTTTCTCATGTTGTTGGTTTTGTAATGAATAATTGTGTATTGGTATGCAAAATTACACAATCCGTGTCATTCGCACATTGCGATATGTAACAACCTCTTTGCCGGAAGTGTCTTCTCTCTTTCTCTCGTATTCTCCTCTATACCTATGGTCATGCCGGAATGACGCCCCTGCCAATCCTATAGGCAGCACCAACAGAATTGTTGCCCCCCAAAAACAAGAAAACACGTGGTCGGTTCTCGACGACGTGTTTCCTCGTTTTTTATTGTTCTTCTTTCTTAGGCAATTCTTTCTTCTTCGCGCTGAATGCAGGCTTGAGCATCATGCTCAGACCTATGGTGACGAACATGTAAATGAAGGTCATGCCATAGAAGTCGCCACACATGTTGGCTCTTCCAAGAAGGAGAATCCTCACCGCGGGATGCACGACGAACAATACACCCGACAAAGCGCCCAGCCAACTGAAGATGTTGTCGAGAAGTTTCACTCTGCTCATCAACTTGACGATGGTTACTGCCGTGGAAATGATGAAAAGGGGCATGATGAGCCAACTGTAGAAGTTGAACTTGCTTAAAGTGAGTAGGATGAACGACAATACAAACCATCCCAGACATGCACTGCCCTTGTGGAGGGAGAATGACCCTACGTGGAGATGCCGCGCGGCGAAAACGCCCATGCAGAAAGGCAAGATGGCGAGGAAACAGTTGATGCGCAGGTATCTCATTGCCAAACTGGTTGGCGGAACCAATGCCATGCCAATGAGTGAAAGTGCCACCATTATCCACATGACTATGTCTTTACGCTGACAGATGAACAGACGGTATATCACATACATCTCCATAATCATGCCGAAAAACCAATAGGGACCTGGCAAAATGTCGCCATGGGGGTTGAGGTTGCCCAGCAGCAGCAATTGCAGCAACATGTCTTTGGCATCGACGATATATCGGGGATGAGACAGCAGACCGACCATGAGGAAAAGGGCAAGACCTTTCAACTGCATGGTGAACATCTTGTTGTAATGGCTGAAGATGAATCTGCGTCGCGACACGCCTTGCCCATTGCCCTTTTCATATTTCAGCACCAGTCCGTAACCGCTGAGGAAAATGAACAGCATCACACCATAGGGGCAATAGAAAGAGAGGAGGTTGAAAGGCAGTAAACCGTCGGGGTGTGACAGGTTGTTCAAAAACCCTTCAACATATTGCCAGTTATATTGATACTCATTGTCGGTGAAGACGCCCTTGAGCAGATGGGTGAAATTGTTGGTGATGATGAAGATGATGGCCAGGCCACGCATGAGGTTGCATTCCGCACGACTGAGCAATGGCTCGGCGGGTGTGGAGTCTCCTGCTGGTTCTGGCACGTTCTCTTGAATTTGGTCTTTTGTCATGATTCTTTCTTTATCAGGCTGCAAAATTAGATAAAAAAAGCAAAAATCTTGTCAGTCTGACAAAGAAATGTCAAAAACCACAGCAAAAAACACACTTGAAATATCATCATTGATGGGGCTTGTCGCGATACTCGCTGGGGGTCAGGCTTGTCTCGCGCTTGAAAAACTTGCTCAGGGCAGAGGGACTGGCAAAGTTCAGACGGTAGGCTATCTGGGCGGCTGTCTCGTCACTGTAGGCCAACCATACCTTGATTTCCTTCACAGCCACTTCGTTCACCCATTCCATCACCGTGCGGCCACTGGTCTGTTTTACCAACGTACTCAGGTAATGGGGGGCTAAGCATAACTTGCTGGCGTAGAAGGGAATGTTGCGTTCCCTTGCGGCATGTTGGCTCACCAATGTCACAAACCGTTTCATCGTTTCCTCGCGGTGAGTGATGGGACGCAGCGACGTGGCATGGGAGGGCTGGTTCTTGATGTAGAATAAAAGAGAATTGAGGAGCATCTTCATATTCTGATCGGGGAAGGGCTCCAGATGGGCCATCTGCCACAACAATTCGAAATGACGGTTCACCACCTCATGGGAGACTTCGTTCAACCGGAGGCTGATAAAACCCTCGCCAAACGAGGGTAAGGAAGGACTCTTGTAGTCGAACGAGATACAGTCGACCTCAAAGTCGGGGGAGTGCCCTTGTTTCTCAACCAATGTGTCGGCCATGAACACCACCACGTCTCCGGCCTCAAACTCATATTTTACCAGGTTGAAGGAGTAGTTGGCCTTGCCTCGCTTCACTATCACTATCCTGCCTTCCTGCAAACGGTAGGGCTGGCTGCTCAGCAGGAAATCCTTGCGGGCAAAACTGAAGTCGCGTATCATGAAAAAATGGTCGTGCAGGAACACCTCACCATTCTCCTTCCAAGAGTCGGTGTGGCTATAGAGTTCCAGTGATATCGTGTCTATTAACATAATGTGGTGTGTTGGTTGGTGATGAGGGAAATGGTCCCATGCAGTTCATGGTATATGCAAAAATACGTTTTTTCTACAAATTATTTTCCTTATTCTTCTAAAATCTTACAAAATGGCAATTATTTCTGCTTATTTGCTCATCGTTTTGATATTATTTCGTATAATTTTGCAAATCGATATTAGAATAATTGTAATGATGACAACAAAAAGATTCTTTTTTGCAGTGTGTGGTATTCTGGCATCGTGTACCGTATGGGCCGGTGGACTGATGACCAACACCAACTACCACATCGCTTTTGACCGTATGTTTGCCCGTGGCGCTACGTTTGAGATAGATGCTGCCTACAGCAACCCCGCCGGTCTGGCTTGGGGGCACGAGGGCTGGCAGTTGTCGCTCAACTTCCAAAAACCATGGCAGAACCGCGACATCCAGACCGTCATTCCCAATTACTATGGCGCAGGTGCCGACTTCAACCAAAAATACAATGGCAAGGCTTCCGCTCCTATCGTGCCGGCTCTCTTCGCTTCCTATAAGCACGACCGCTGGGCCGTCTCCACCATGATTGGTATCGTGGGCAGCGGCGGATTCGTGAAGTACGACGAGGGCGTGCCGATGTTCAATGTGGTGCTCGCCTCAATGCTCGCCTCGAAAGGTGTCACTCCCGACCAATATAAACTCGATTCGCAGATGAAGGGAAAACAGTATATATATGGTGGACAGGTGAACTTCACCTACCGTGTGCTCGACTGCCTGTCGGCTGCTGTTGGATTGCGTGCCAACTATTACGACGGATACTACCGTGGCCATGTGGTGGCCAGCGAGCATCCTATGCTGGGCGACCTGGTGAGCCTTAACCTCGACGTCGACCAGAAGGGGTGGGGATTCACACCGCTTGTCAGCGTCGATTTCCATAAGGGGCCGCTCACGCTGGCTGCAAGGTATGAGTTCCGTACCAAACTCAATGTCCCCAATACCACCAACACCCTGGAAGCAGGTCTGGGCGAGAAACTGCAGCAGACACTGATGGCCACCGATCCTGCTTCGCTGCAGGCCATCGGTGCGGCGCTCAAGAGCAAGACGGCTGCCTATGAGGATGGCGCAAAGACACGCTACGACATGCCGGCCTTGCTCTCCGTGGCTGCCGGATATGAGTTCTCTCCCCAGTTGCGTGCTTCGGTGGAATACCATTATTTCGACGACACTCATGCGAAGATGGCCGACAACCGTCAGAAGCATCTCACCCATGGCACCCACGAAGTGCTGGCTGGTGTGGAATACGACATCAACGAGACTTTCACGGTGAGTGCGGGCGGACAGCGCACCGACTATGGCTTGAGCGACGATTACCAGACACATACTTCTTTTGCCTGCGACAGTTACAGTGTGGGCTTTGGTGCTGCCGTGAACCTCAACGAGCATCTGCGGCTGAACGTGAGTTATTTCACCACGCTCTACAGCGACTACGAAAAGAAGGCCGAAGCGGGCAACCCCGGTTATCAGGGCACCGGCTTGGCAGGCACCGACACGTTCTCACGCACCAACCACGTGATTGGCGTGGGTATCGACTATAAGTTCTGACACTTACTTACTATACTACTATTCATATGCCCAAAGCGGTGTGTTCCGAAAGGACACACCGCTTGCTGTATATAGGAAAGGAAAAAATTGAATTATCCAATAAAAAAGCCTCACACACGGCATCACTGCTGGCATGGGGCGCTGTTCTCGTTATTCTTGTGTGCCGAAGTCTTGCTGCTGTTGTTCCACTTCTTCGAGCGACCGCCGGCGCTCCTCCTCGGTCATTCCTGCTTTGGCGGCCGATGACAAGCGAGGGGTGTTGCCTTTTACTGCATGGCCTTCCAAGAGTTTCTCATCGTAGCACATCTTGCCTTCGTAGGGGCGGCTGTTGACGACGAGGGTGTCGGCAATAGGGGCATGCACACCCTCAAAGGTGGCACGGGCGATGATTCTAATCTCGCCAGCATGAAGGGTGCTGCGGATGAGCACAGGGGCGCTGCCCCATTCCACGGCACGGGGGTTGGCCTGAATGTCGGCACCGCCGATGATTTCTCCTTCGCCCTCAACGCTGAAGGTGATATGCTCTCGGGCCAGACGCCGCACGTTACCCTCATCATCGGTCACCTCGGCCACCACCACGATGAAGTCGCTGCCGTCGGCCACCAACTCGCGACCCATCTCATCGGCAACGAGTCGTATCTTCGTGCTGCGGCGCGAGGGCATCTTCTTTTCCTGGCATACCACCTTGCCGCCGATGATACCTTCGGCCACTATCGACACGCTCTGCCACGACTTCTTGTTGTAACTCAATTCGCGTGCTTTTTCGTAGTTCCAGAAGTCCTTGAACACCACCGGAACGTTGGGCGTCCCCTCTGCCTCATGACGCACGGGCAGAGTGGCGACTTGGGCACCGTCGAGGGCCGTGAGACGTACGCTGTCGCAGTTGCTGAACACCACCACGTCGGCATCGGAGAAAGGGGTGAGTTCATGGGCGATAAACACCATCGGCTCGCCCGGAAGGGTGGCATTGGGGAGGTCTACTCCAGGCGCCTGCATCTGTGAGCGGAACATCTCGAAAGCGTATTTCTTCTGGCGGAAGGCATCGTAGATACCGCCAAAGAAGGCATCGGGATGATAGCCGCGCTGGTGGTCGAAGGGATGCCATAGACAGCCACCGGTAAATTGCCGTTGCCCGCGGTACATCATGCCGTAGGTGTCGGCCAACGAGAGGGCGGCCATGAGCATCGGACGCTCTCCCCAACTGCGGGCAGCACGGTTCACGGCATTGTGGGCATACCAGTCGTCTACGTACTCACCCCACTCACGGGTAAATACACTCTTGTCGGTGACGAGTCTCTTTTCTTCGAGGTTGTAGGGCCAGTCATAGAGCACGTCATAGTTGTCTTTTACTCCCGCCGACTTCTGGTCGGCGGCGGCAACGGGTCGGCCAGGCCAGGGATATTCCTCGCGGGTCACCTGCAGCGCCTCCAGGGCAAAGTCTTCAGGAAAATGGGTCTCGTTGAGGATGGGCTCCCACATCAGCACGCAGGGGTGGTTGCGGTCGCGACGGATAATGTCGCGGGTGTTCTGATGCACCTTCGCTGCCCACTGAGGGTCTTTGTTCCAGAACTGCCATCCTGGGGTGGGGACGATGACAAAAAGACCCAGTTCGTCGCAGGCATCCATGAACGAGGGGTCTTGGGGGTAGTGGGCAGCGCGGATAATGGTCATGCCGGCTTCTTTCAACCGCTTGGCATCGCGCCACTGCTGACTGTTGGGAAGGGCATTGCCCACATAGGCAAAGTCTTGATGGCGGTTGCCGCCCACCATCTGGTGGTAGGGCTTCCCGTTGAGCCAGAAGCCTTCCTTGCCCTGGAATTCTGCCTTGCGGATGCCCATCCTCACCATACCGCCGTCGGCACAACGCTTGCCGTCGAGCACCCGTATCTCGACATCGTAGAGATAGGGGTCTTCGGGCGACCAGAGATGGGGATTCTTAATGGTGGTGGAGAGTTGTGCCGTGCACATCAGTCCTGCGAGGCCGGCGGGCAGGTCTACACGTTGGCGGATGGTCTTCACCACCTTGCCCCCACGGTCCTTGATGATGGCCTCGATGACCGAGCGGGGCGACAGTTCGCTGTCGTTGCACACCTCCACGTCGAGGAATACGTCTGCACTTTGTTGGCTGATGTTGTCGTAGTGAAGGAATACACCGCCGCCTGCCACTTCATCGCGCTCAAGGGCATCGGTGAGATGGAGGGGCGATTTGCCGATGAGCCACACGTCGCGGTACATCCCTCCATGGTAGGCGAAGTCGAGTTGCGACTGGTCTTTCCCGGGAGGGTAGTCTTTATCGTCGCTGTTGTCGGCCCTCAGGGCAATGAGGCAGGTGTCGCCGGCTTTCACGTCATGGTCGGAGAGATTGATGATGATGGGCAGGTAGCCGCCTTCGTGCTCCGCCACCCTCTTGCCGTTCACAAACACTTGTTGCTTGCCCATCACCGCCTCGAAATGCACGGTGATGGTCTTGCCTGCCATGTCGGCAGGCACGGTGAAACGCTTGCGATACCAGCATATGCCTTGATAGTTGCGGCCTCCACTGGCATCGGAGGGCTCCAGACTTACCGGATGGGGGGCGCACACCACCTGCCATGACGAGTCGTCGAACGATGGACTTTGGGCATTTCGGGCGTTGCCTGGATAGAACCGCCACCCTGCGTTGAAGTTATACACCATGCGCCCGCTGTTCTCCAACGGATAGAACCCGGCAACCGACACGTCTTGTGCCGCTGCATACAAGGCGAGGCTCATGGCCCATGCTAATAAAAACTTTCTCATTGTATAGTATATCTGCTGTTTGTCTTGCTTGTCGGTTATTGTCCGTCTACCACCAGTTCCACATGCTTGATGCGCTGGCGCCTCCAGGTATATACCACGTGCAGGTGTCCGTCGCGGCTCTGGATGATGGAGGGGTAGGAGTATTGGGATATGGGACTGTCTTCAAGGGTTATCCAGTGTCGCCAGTGCTCACCGTCGTCGCTGAGGAGGATGGAGAGGGGCGTGCGTGCACCTTTGTCTTTCGTGGGCTCGATGGGCCAGTCGTTGCAGACGAGGGCGTAGCCACCGTCTTTCAGACTCACGGCATCCAGCCCGCTGTTGTTGTTGGGCACGTCGCAGAGTTCAAGTTTGCTCCACGTCTCTCCGTTGTCGCTGCTGTAGGTCACGCCAACCTGCCTGCTACGGGTGCGGCAGAGGGCTTTCAGACGGCCGTCGGGCAGCACGATGATGCTGGGCTGGATCGTCCTCACGCCGGGGTCACTCTCCACAAAGGGGGTGCGCCGCCAGGTCTTGCCCATGTCATCGCTGTACTCGAAGTACACCTTCCAGCCGTCGCGCTCGTCGCTGGTGGGCGATATCAGCCTGCCCTTGTTCAAGATGGGTTTGTTCTTGATAGGACCATAGAGGCTGTCGGGCAGTTGCTCGCGTTTGCTCCAGGTCTTCCCGCCATCTTTCGACCTCACCATCCAGCCCTTCCATCCGGCCACGTTCTGACCTATCTTGAAGTAGAGTTGCAACTCGCCGCTGGGGGTCTCAAAGAGCACAGGGTTCCAGCAGGCTTCGCGGTGGTCGGGAGCGAACACGCCGTCGGCCACTAATTGGGGCTCGGTCCAATGGCTGCTGCCTTTGGGTTTGCGACTTACCCAGATGCATACGTCGGGGTTGCGCTCATGGGTGCCGCCGAAATAGGTGGCCACCAGGTCGCCTTTCTTCGTCTCTACGATACTCGCGGCATGGCACTGGGGGAAGGAGGCTTCCTTGTAGAGGAACTCGTCGGCCACCACCTGGCTTCCGTGCTGGGGCAGGGCACAGGTGATGTCGTGTCGTCCCGAACCCAGGTACTTCGTCTCTCCGCAGGGCAGATGGATTTCTGCCGTGGTGTTGGCAGGTATCTCGATGTGCCACTGCAGTTGGCCGTTGTCTTTCTTCCAGCGGCTCACCACGGTGCCGTAGATGCTGCTGTACGAGGCACTGATGTCGTCTGTCTCATCAACGCTGAAGTCGGGAGCCAGGACGATGGTCTTGAAGCCATTGCCTGAGGTGATGCCGGCCACGCATTCATAGAGCCACGACACGAGGTCGCCGAGGAGCATCACGTGGTTGCCGCTGTTCATCGCCGGACTGGCGGTGTCGCCGTTCCACAGTTCCCAAATAGTGGTGGCGCCATGCTCGGCCATATATCCCCATGAGGGAAAGGTCGTGTTGGTGGCTAGCAGCCAGGCGATGTCTCCGCGGCCCATCTCGGTGAGGGCGTGCATCAGCCATCCTATGCCGATGACGCCGCACGACATGTGGCCGTTGTTCTGGGTGATGATGTTCTTGATGATGTTCTTCTCTACCTCACCGCGCACGTAGTCATCGGGGGGCATGCCGAATACAAGGGGCAGCACGTTGGCGGTCACGGTGTTGTTGCCATAGAAGGTGCTGTCGGGATAGAGCAGGTGACCCGGCACGGTGGTCGTGCCTTCGTTGCGCGTGAGGAAGCGACGGTTGAAGGCTTCTTTCGTCATCGATGCCTCGGTGGCGAAGTGGCGGGCATCGTCAGGCTGTCCCAACACCTGTGCATACTGGCTCATCATCCTGCAGATTTTATAGTAATAGGCGGTGGAGATGAGCGTGCCGTCGGTCGTGCGTGCAGGGTCTTCGCTGTGGATGAGGTGTTCTTCCTCAGGGGGGACGCACCAGTCGCCATAGCGGTCGGTGGCGATGAGGCCGTCCCGCCCATACTGATTCTTCAGGTGCTCCAGCCAGCGTTTCACGTTGGGGTAGTAGCGGCGCAGCGGCGCTTCGTCGCCATACTGCCGGTAGAGCATGTCGAGACCCATCACCAGGGCGGCGGGCCATGTCACGTTGTCGGAGTAATAGTTCCAAAATGCAGGCGCTACGTCGGGAATGCAGCCGTCTTCGCGCTGTGCCTCGCAGATGTCGCGCATCCACTTGGCATAGAGGTTGGCGTTGTCGAAGACAAACGCCTCGCCATAGCAGCCGCGGGTGCGGTCGCCGAGCCAGGGCTGGCGTTCGTCGCGTTGCGGACAGTCCACGGGCAGGCCTTTGTAATTGCTCAGGATGCCCCACCACGCATTTTGGTATATCTGGTTGAGTGTGGCATTGCTGGTGGTCATCATTCCGGTGGTACGCATCTCGTCGCTCACCACCTCGCCCACAAAGTCGCTCAGACCGGCATCTTCCAGTCCGGTGATTTCAGCATAGCGGAATCCGTGGTAGACGAAGGTGGGGTGCCACCAGGTGCCTTGCTCACGGCCGCTGGCATAGTAGCGGTCGGTGCTTTCGGCATGCCGCAGGTTCTCGGTCCAGAGGTTTCCTGCTGAGTCGAGCCGTTCGGCAAAGCGGATTACCACGCTGTCGCCGGCTTGCAGCCTGCTCATTCTCACTTTCAGCCATCCGGCCATGTTCTGCCCCATGTCGAGCACCACTTTGCCGCCTTTCTTCGTGATGGCCACTGGCGTCACCTGTCTGACGACTTTCATGTTGGGGGCCATGGCTCCACGTAGGGTGCCCAGGGGGATGGCGGTGCGCTCGGCATGTATCCACTGGCTGTCGTCGAAGCCGGGGCGGGTCCATCCGTCCCACACCTTGCGGGCGTCATAGGTCTCGCCGTCGTACTCGTTGTTCGAGCGTATGGCTCCGTCGGCATTCAACCGCCATTTCTCGTCGGTAGAGATGGTCTTCGTCGTGCCGTCGGCAAACTGTACCACAAGGTTCAGACGCAATGTGGGGTAACCGAAACGGGTGATTTTATAGGGTTTCGTGTTTTGCTGCATGGTGTAGTAGCGGCCGTTGCCGAGCACCACGCCGATGGCATTGTCGCTGCCGAGCAGGGCGGTCACGTCGTAGGCATTGTAGAGCACGGTGCGGCGGTAGTCGGTGGGGGCGGGGGCAAGCACGTCGTCGCCCACACGCCGGCCGTTGATGAAGGCCTCGTACATGCCCAGACCACTGATATACAGCGTGGCATGGCTCACCTCCTTCTCGAGTGTGAACTCCTGCCGCAGGTAGCGGGCGCTCAGCCGACTGTGCTCCTCTTCCACATCCCAGGGCATGGCATGGTCGTAGCCTATCCAGCGTCCTTTCCAGTCGGCCTCGGCCAGCAGACCGACGTTCCACATGGCGGTCTCGCTCCAGTCGCTGTCGCCTTTCGTCGTGCTCACCTTCACGCGCCAGTAGCAGCGGGTGTTGCTGCTCAGGCGTTGGCCGGCATAGGCCACCCATTGCGACTGGTCTGACTGTAGGGTGGTGTCCCACAGGTCGCCTTCCAATGCCTGGGCTTTCTCGGGGGTGGAGGACACGATGAGGTGGCAGGCGGTCTGCATCACATCACTCACTCCGGCATCGGCACTGATGACCCATCCCAGGCGTGGGGTGGGGGTGTCGATGCTCATGGGGGCGGTCATCCGCTCGGTGCGGAGGTCAGTCACACTGATGGTGGGCTGCTTCTTCTTGGCGGCCATGACCGTGAGAACCACGAGGCACAGCAGTAGGCAGGTCGTTGCTCGTTTCACCATTTCTCTTCGAGTTTTGTGGCATTCTTGTCAATATAGTTCTTCTGACTGTCAACGGCGATGAGCACACGGTCGCTGTCGCGCAGATAGGCTCCGTCTGTGGTGAATTCCGTCACGCCGCTGTCATACTCCCCTAAGTAGCGCAGGGTGCCGTCAGAGGGGTTCATCAGCCATACGTTCTTCTTCGCTCCCGAAATTTTGGTCAGGTCTATTTGCATGGGCTTGCCGCTGTAGTTGTACGCCAACAGGTAGTCGGTGCCACGGGTTCCCGCTACACGGTCGTAGCGCTCGCCGTTGTGGCCGGCGATGATGCTTTGGTCGGCCACGCGCTCGGTGAAGGGGCCGGTGAGCATCAGCCATTTCAGGTAGCGCATCTGCTGGTAGCCGGGGGCGTTCAGGGCGTCCCACCATGCTTTCTGGGCACCATATGCTGGCAATACGCCGGGACGCATGAACTGCATGATGCTGTTGTGCCCGTAGGTGTGGCCGAAACAGCCGGCGAAGACTGCCCAGTAGGCATAACGGCGCACGTCGTAGTCTTGCCAGCGTGGGGCACTCAAGTCGTGGAGACCTTGGGGGATGTCCTCGTACGATGGCTCTCCGTCGATGACGGGCTTCCTCACGTCAGTGTCGAGTTCGCCGCCATCGCTCTTGGGTGTGCTCATGTCTACATAGCGCCAGTTGTCTTCTTCGGTGTTGTCCTTGATGGTGTAGTCGCCGTCGCCGTTGCGCTGTCCATATCGCCGGTGACCGCTTTGAAACATGTTGAAGTCGAGCCATTCGCGGTCGTGAAACCACCAGGCACTGGTAGTGCGGCCACGGGGGTGGAAGGTCATCACATGCCCGCGGTCGGCCTTCTTGATGGCTCGGGCGAGGGCATCCCACGAGGCGGTGCCCTTGTTGCCCTTGATGTCGCCTCCTATCATCCAGATGATGTTGGGCTTGTCTTTATACCGCTCGCCGAGGAACTTGCCGTAGCGGGCGGCTTGCTTCTCGTCCATCTTCTCTATCTGTGAGCCCCAGATGCAGTCCATGGCGATGTAGATGCCGTTGGCTTCGGCCATGTCGACGATATAGTCGAGATGGTCCCAATAGCCATAATCGCCCTCACGGGTGAAACGGGCAAAGTCGAAACTCTCGTCGTTGGCCTGGGCGCCGTAGGTGTTGAAGGTGGGTATGGCGCAGAGCACCTGTATCTGCTCCACGTTGTAGCCCATCTCACGCTCGCGGGTGAGGTAAAATTTCACCTCGTCGCGGTTGAGCCGTTCGGGCATCAGCCACGCGGTATTGCCCAGCCAGAAGAAAGGGGTGCCGTTCTCATGTACCAGATAGAGGTGGTTGTCGGATACGGTGAGACGTCCGTTTTTCCAGGGTTTGTAGATGCTTGCTGCCTGCAGGGTGGCGCCAGTCACCACACACCATGCCATCATGAGGAAAATCACCAGCCTTTTATTCATAGAAAAACAGTCTATTTGTGTTCGATGTACTATACCTCCTTTTGTAACTTGTTTTCTCGTAGGGAAGTATCATCCGCAAATTTACATAAAAATAGTTGTTTTGTTTGATGATTCGTGTTTTTTCGTTATTTTTGCCTTGTTTTTTTATGCTTGCCTTATGAAGAAATCTTTCGTTTTGTTGATAATGTTGCTGTCGGTGTCTGTCGGCATGCAAGGTGGAAACTGTGGCGTCGCTCCTGCCGATAACTCCGCCCCCGTGGTGCAGACCGTCTCGGGAAAGGTGAAGGGCATCGACCAGGAAGGGTCGATGGCTTTCTTGGGTATTCCTTACGCCAAGGTGGAACGGTTTATGCCACCGGCACCCGTCGACAGTTGGGACACCATAAGGGTGTGCGACCACTGGGGACCGCAGGCCATGCAACAGACCAGCCGCCCGATGACGGAAGCTGAGATGTCGGAGCAGTGCTGCGTGCTCAACGTCTGGACAAGGAAGACCCCCTCTGACTCCCCCTGTTTAGGGGGAGAACAGAAGTCCTCCCTAAACAGGGAGGATTTAGGAGGGTCCCCCGTTATGGTCTGGTTCCACGGCGGCGGCTTCGACAGCGGCACATCGGCCTGGGACCCGGGCATGTGTCTGGCCCAGAAGGATGTCGTGGTGGTCAGCGTCAACCACCGCCTGAACATCCTCGGATTCCTCGACCTCTCGACCTGCGGCGAGAAATACCGGCACTCAGGCAATGTGGGCATGCTCGACTGCGTGGCAGCCCTCGAGTGGGTGCGCGACAATATCGCTAAGTTCGGCGGCGACCCGACGAACGTCACCATCTTCGGCGAGTCGGGCGGCGGCGGCAAGGTGGGCACCCTGCTCTGCATGCCACCCGCCCGGGGACTCTTCCACAAGGCCATCATCATGAGCGGCACCATCCTCAACGTCAACACCAAGGCAATGACCGAGGCGCTGGGCGAGGCCGTGCTGAAGGAACTGAATATCGACAAGGCGAACGTCGACCGTATCAAGGACGTGCCTTACAAGGACCTCTACGCCGCCGGTCAGCGCGCCATGGCCGCCAGCATCGGCACCCGCCGGCCCGGCACGCCGATGATGTGGGGTTTCGGTCCGACGCCCGACGGCAGCGACATGGTGCAGCAGCCGTTCCAGCCTGCGTTCCCCAGTTTCAGCGACAACATCCCCATCATGATTGGAACAACGTTCAACGAACTGCAGCGCCAGCGCTACGGCCAGCCGATGACGCTGGAACAGGCCCGTACTGAACTGCAGCGCACCTTCGGCGACGAGACCGACGCCTATGTCAGCGCCTTCGGCGAGGCCTACCCCATCCACACGCCCCAGGACTTGCTGAGCATCGACTGGCTGTTCCGTCCCAAGACACTCATCACCGCCGATGCCATCGGTGGACATCGCCAGGCCGACACCTATGTCTATATGTACACCGTCACCGAGAACGACAAGGCCGGCAACGCCAAAGGCTCTGCCCACGGTGCCGAGCTGAAATACTGCTTCAACGTGGCCCACCACTACGCCAACCAGCTCGCGCCGGAAACCCTTGAGGCCAACAAGCAATGGGGCGAACTGTTGAGCACGGTATGGGCACAGTTTGCCCACACGGGCAACCCCGGTCTGTCCGGGTGGCAGCCCTACACCAAGGACAACGGCTGTCTGATGGAGTTTGGCGGCACAGCCCCCACCCTACGCCATAACCACGACCGCCGCCTACAGGAAATCATCAACCGCCACTGCTTCCGCCAGCTGGATGAGTTCAGGGCCAGGCAGTGAGCGGCCTGCCGATTACCGATGTCTTATCTAAAAGCCGATCTTCGACGAGCGTGATCCCTCCAGCCGTTCGTTGTCGCAATAGCGGATGAGCATCGGCAACGCGTCCTCGCTATGGCCGTGCAGAATCACATCGATGGCATAGTGGCGGGCGATATTCTCAATCTGACCACCGCTGAAATCATACTTTGAGGCCAACGTATGGACGTTCTGCTCGCTAAGGTCGGGAATCATCGAGTGCCAGATGTGGGCACGGGCTTCCTCGGTGGGTTTCTCGAACTTAATCTTATAGAGGAAGCGGCGCTCAAAGGCCGTGTCGAGATTCTGCGTCAGGTTGGTAGTTGCAATCATAATGCCGTCGAGCTGCTCCATCTCCTGCAGGATGATGTTTTGGATGGAGTTCTCCATCTTGTCCACCGCACTCTGTGCTCCCTGCTTGCGGATACCAATGATGGCGTCTGCCTCGTTGAACAGCAGGATGGGTGTCAGCTTGGCTCGCTTCACCTGCTCGCGATAGCGGTCGAACAAGGCTTTGATGTTTTTCTCGGAGTCGCCCACCCATTTGCTCTTGATCTGCGGCACATCGACTACCATGATGTCGCGTCCCGTCTGGCGTGCCAGTTGGTAGGCCGTCTCTGTTTTGCCCGTGCCCGGTCCGCCATAGAAAAGGCAGGCAAACCCTGTACGGAAGCCTGTCTGCTGCATCCGCTCATGTATCTCGCTGTATTTATCGGGCATGAGGAACGACAGCAGTTCGCTGACCTGCTGCTCATTCTCCTTCACATAGAACATCTTTTTCTCTGTCAGGTCACGGGCCTTGATGACGTCGGCCAGTTTCTCTTCAGCAGCATTGATTTTCAACTCTGCCAGCAGGCTGCGTTTAGCTTCCTCCGTCAGTTTGTAGCGAGCTGTGTCGGCTATTCCATCCTCACAACAGTGTTCTATCAGCTTTTTCTTCATCAGCCTATGCTCGCCACTGCGCAGGTTGGCTTTGGCCTTGTTGAAGTAGGCCTTCGTGTCGAACAGGTCCTCCAACTGACCGAAGCGGATGACGTTATCGTCATCGTTCACCAGGCAGTGGCAGAAGAATGCCACCATCGTCTCTTCCTGATTTGTTAGATTGTAATCGCGCAACTTGCTCACAAAGCCAATCTGCTTGTTGTCGTCGAACAGCGTTCGCATCTCTTCCTGGAGCTCAGTGGCCGAGATTGCATCGTCGTTCAGGTCTTCGAACCACTGGTCGAGCAGTTCGAAGAGTTCGGCACAGTCAAGTCCCGTGCGACGTGGCAGTTCGTACACCTCATTGTGCTTCAGACAGCGGATAACGGCGGTGGGGACATCGAAGTCGTCTTCGTCTTTCACGTCGCGGAACTTCAGCAGGCGGCGGCGCACCAGGGCGTCGATGTCGGCGGCATAGCCCAGCACGCTGATCTTGTTCATGTCGAGATGCGAGGCAAGGTCGTCGTAGTCTACGCGGCGCGGTCCTTTTTCCATGCAGATGCAGAACAGAACGGCCTGGCGCTCGGTGATGCCGTAGCTGTTGGCCAGCAAGCTAATCTCCGGCGCTGCTTCGAGCATGAACTCATCGCTCATTTTCGAGTTCTTCGACAACTCCACCACACGCTCGATGGCCTGTAGCAAGGTGCAGCCTTTCTCCGGAAGTCTTGTACTCTCTGTCTTCTTCTTTTTCTTCGTTGTTGCCATAATCTTTGAATTTAAAAACGTGATATGCATAATATAGGCACAAACGAAAAAAAATTCAAAAAAACTCAACTTTTTTCCCGAGACCTGATGAAGCAGCCCCACGACGTTGAGAACAATTCTACTTTTTCTTTAGTTGTTCATGCGGTAGATTCGCCCTTAGCTGGGCTACATTTTTCTCAGGAACAGGATGGGTTGGTCCTTCGTGTCGAAGAAACCTAACCGCAGCTGACAGATTCGCCGGCGAGGATACCGATGTCCCTCGATGCGAATCTGAAGCAGTTCGAATATGGGGAACGACCTGACGATAACTATTTCCAATTCAGCCTTTGTCACTTTTTTTGCTGACTTTAACCTCTATGCTGCCATCTTTAATACCGCGGATGAGACGGGTTTGCAATTGCTCTTGCTTGATGAAATGCTCAGGCTTATAGTCCTCAAAACTGAAATTCACGCCAAAATCTAGTGGAAGATACACCTCCTTGCGGATGTCCTCCAATTGCGTATGCTGTTCAGCAAAACGTTTGGCCTTTGCAGCCCACGACTTGCGTCGTTTCTGCGCCTTCTCTTTCCAGTATTCGTTAAATGACATTATTCACAATCATCTGTTAATAACTTCCCTTCTTCATCATAGATTTCATATGTGTACCACTCGACATCATCCAACTCGTAGGTCCTTTCTTTATCATTGAGTTTCTCATCAAAGTCGTCCAAATCGAAAGGTGCACACACCAGTCGGATTTTAAAGTCACCTTTTTGCAGATCGACATTTCTATAACAGGCAATGAAATCATCACCCACCACCTGATAGCCTACTGCCTTCAGTTCTTCCAGAACCTCTTGATAAGGTTTTTCGATGTATTGACTCCAGTCTTGCATAGTGCCGGTCTTTTCTTTATTACAGAAAGCTTGCTTTATTCCTTTGCTTCTACCACAATACCGAGCTTTTTGGCCTTTTCTACAAGTCGGTCGAAGTCGTCCTTGCGCCACATCTTCACACTCCGGACTTGACCTTTCACGTTAGGCAGAATATGGTCGTTGTCCCAATAGAAATCCCAGTCATCGTTTTCGGGGCAGAGGATGTTACCAAAATGCTTGTTCCCCTCGACATCTATTGTGACGTCCTCGTCAAAGTCATAGAAAAGATATTTCAGGAAGCGATTGTGATAGTATGAATTCAGACTACAGTCGAACTCACTGCGCAAATCATCTACGGTAAGTTCCGCAGAGGGATTCATTTCGCGTCTTGACAGGCAGTATGCCTTAAAGATGAGGAATGAGGCTTCGCTCTTGGATGCAGCCTTTTTGTTCAGCCAAGGCTCTCCTTGTTTAACAGCAACGAAATAACGAGTGTTATCACGATTGTTTACCTTGACAATCTTTTGAACAACGGCGAGTTTATCTTTATCATTTTTGAAATGATTGTATAAAACGATTTTAAAGAGACTCTCGTTGGCATTCCAGAACTGTTCCAACAAAGGGGTGTCGTCTGGCATCTCTGTTGTGGTTGGTCCGAGCAGAGTTTGAGCTTCCTCTGGGAAGACAGAACGAAGTGCAGTCTCGAAGATCACCGATTTGAATAGCACTTCCAAGTCTTGACTCTCCGTTTCTGCGATAGCCAAAATGGAATAATCTCTCTTGCTCTCACCATCATTTTTGGATGGACAACTCAGATTGCGGATATATCCGTTTATCAGCACGCCTGCTTCCGCGTCGTTTTTTTCGGCTGAGGCACAGGGCTGAATGACATAGTCAAGCATATCTTGATAAGTGAGATGGACAAATGAAGGTGCTGTCGGTCCCTTCTTCGCATCAGAAGGGGTGAGATAGACCAGCAGTGGCTGACAGTAATTGTCATTGCAGACCACATTCTGCAGAACACCCATAGCCCTGTGATAACGCATTGTCTGGGCCTTTTCCTCATTGCCGGCATGGCCTTCCGAACTGTAAATCTTGTTTTCCACTATGATTGGCACAGTCCAGTTCCGTTCACGATCCTGCTCATCGGTAAATGTAATGTGGACAAGCATCCAGATGTCAAAGCGATTCTGACCGTCCTTCTTGAATTGGCCGTTATTTGTCTTTTCAACAATGCCTTCCAAATCTGAAAGTTTTTCGTTTGCCAGACCTACGATAGACTGCTCAGTCTTGACGCAATCCACATTAAGTAGGTAGTCGCCCGACAAAAGATGCTGGCGCACTTGGTAGAAGTAGCATTTATCCTGGTCATCAGCCTTGGCAGCAATCAGGGCGAGGAATTTCCTTAGTGGCATCTCCTTCAACGAGTGCGATGCATCAGGATTGAGCAACCAAGCCAGAAACGCACTATGTCTGTTCTCACTACGCTGTATACCTAAAACATTGAAAACTGTGCTCTGCATGTAATATGCATTAAGTTTTTGGTATTCTGGTAATTTGTAAAAATCCAGGATAAGTTTGGAATCCATAATCTGTTGTTTTTAAAAGTCTGATAATAATATAGTCACTTCACCAGAAAAATTCAACGCATACATATCTATCTGTAACTGTTGATATCAGTAAAAGTGATTTCGAAGTCATCAGCTACTTTAATCTGTCCATATTTAATCATGAGCTGTAGCTGTTCCTTGTTAATGGTGCGCTCTTTAAGATTAGGGCCGAGTACGATGCGTTCAAGCACAAGTGGGAAATTGCTATCAGCCTTAGTAATGGGGAACCTGACTATTGGGGCAATAATCCCATTGGCTGTATTATAAATCCATTTCCCATTTGTCGTGTCAAGCAGGCTGCCATCATTCATTTCGTACAGCAGCCGCACCTCTTCTTCTACTGCATATTCCGAAGGCTTAAAGAAATGCAGCCAGCTGTTCAGGTTGCGGATTTCAAAATTCCTCCCGCATACGCCCTTACCCATCTTGCTTGAGAGATAGGACAATTCAGCATGACTTTCATTCTTAGCATAGCTGACCTTTGCTAAGAAGAAGTGCTCAGGCAGTTCATCGTCAACCTTATACCACAGGCAAACGCCTTTAGAGTCATCGCCATATAGCCGCCACATGTTTAGGTCGTCTTTCTTGCTCATCCTGCTTCCAGAAAGAATGAAACTGAAGGTGTCAGCATTCACAGAAGACGTTCTGGTCTGCAGTCTGCTGATAACATTTGACTGAGGCATGGCTTCGCTGATAAACTTTTGGGCATAGTCGTTCTCCGTCTTGTCGTTCATGCAAACCGTACTGCACATGCTCTGCTGTTTCTCTGACAATGTACGGAACAAAGAGGCAAGACTGGTATAGCGACATAGCCTCTTCGGCGTTCCTGATGTGCTGCCCAGCAGCGAGCAGAAGAACAAGCGCTCGTATTGCGGAGTGAGCATGAAATAGGTTCCATGATCCTCAATGACGCCTGAAGGATTCTTTTCTTCTCTTACCTTGGACATAAATGTCTGCATTCTTCCCCTTATCAGCGATGAATAGGTCTTCTCGAAGAAATCAGCCACATCTTCTATAGTCATAGGTATGCTTGAGGTTGAGTGATATCCCTCTAGTTTTTCCAACAGGCAGTCAGTATCACATTCAAAGGCTGACTTCATGTTGTTTCTCGGATAAACCTTGCACGACAAACTGGTAGGAATAAACGCATCAGTGTCGTTAAGTAGGACATAGAAGGAAGCAGTACCCATTTTTTCTTCATGGATACCCATCGCCTTGCGGCTCATCCTACCAGTTTCGTCAAATTTGAAATAAGCATATTCCAAGCCGTCACGCAGCACGACGAAATCAGACTCACAACAGATGTGGTCACAATATCTCTTTATCTCGTATCGGTTCTCTTGACCGCACATGGAATCTCGTAAGATTCTTTCTACTTCATTGATATGCATAATACAAATTCAAATTATTCCGCCATTTCTTTCAACTTCTCCCACACCTTCACCATTGCCCAGGTGTCGAGTTTGCAGTAGCGGAGCAGAGCTTCGCGACTGGCAGCAGCCTCTTCTGGTTCCATATCTTTGATGCGAGGGAAGATGGTCATTGCGTCACCTCCATTTTGACAACGCTCATCAAGGTTGTGGTAGTCCAACTCTGGATCATTGGGGAAGAGGGCTGGCAGCACACTCTTGATAGAGAACGAGCCACCCATTGCCGGCACATAATAGTCGCCGGCACGAAATGGGTCAATCAAATCCTGGATGTTATCAGCAATATTCAACAGATGCGGAGCAAGGTCAGGATACAAAGCTGCCAACTCACGTATGCGTCCGCACTCGAACATCTTATTATACGCTAAGGTGCAGACATCCATTGGAATGTCCCTGCAGAGCTGCTCTGCCAAAGCACGGCGCGGATCGCTGCCGTCGCTGGGAGCCAAGAACTCGCGGTGCTCATAAGCGGCAGTCTCATTTTGTTTAATGTGCAGCGAATACTGGAAGGTGATCTGTGCATAGACCTTCGCACCATCATATTGCGGCACGGCATCCTGCATCGTCTCGAAGTCGAGGAAATAAAGCGGATAGGAAAGCTTGTTGAGGAACTTGCGAATTCCCTCAGAGTTGATGAACTCCTTACCCGTCAGTGCTGCCTCTATCTGCATGTTCTGAATGGGGGCCGATGTCAGTCGAGCGCAAATCTTCGAAGGCGATAAGTCCTTGATGGTAGCAGTCCAATTTCTTCTTGAACGTAAAGCCGCCTTTTCCTTTGCCACCATAAATGTCAAATACCGAAGGCGACGGCACACCATGCTGACACTTGCAGTACTCCCAGAATGCACATCCGTAAGGTTTCATGCAGCATTCCGATAGTTCTGTGTCGGGTTCCTGCTCGTTGTTGATCACCTTCATGGCCTGGCCGACGCGCGCCGGCACCTTCAGGTATTCATTCTCCACCATCTCCTTCATGTCATTGACGACGAAAAGCTGCTGGATGTCGAGTTCTCCATGCCTTACATAGTCGCTGTTCAGGCAGACCAGATAGATGCCGGTAACGTTGACTCCACATTGCGTCAATACCCATTTCTGATAAGCAATATCGGGTGCATATTTTTCCAGCTTTGCCTCCTGGCCGTTGAACTCAGGGAAACTGGTGCTCTTCACTTCGTAGATGGCCCAGCCTCCGGCCGTCTTGCGCAGGATGTCTACGGCACAATAGCCTCCCTCGCAGATGAACGAAGCCTCGCAGATGTTCTCCACACCCTCATCCATCCACTGGCGCGTCTGCTCCACCATCTTGCTGAGGTTGAGGCTGCCGTCGGGCTTCTCCGCATGTGCCTCCTTGAAGTCGCCAAAGAGCCCCATAGCCAGGTCGCCCACCACATTGCCTTGTGCAAAACGTGCCTGCAGGCCAGCATCTATGGTTGCCTCGTTTGGCTTATACACCTTCAGCCACAGGTTCTTCGGACACTGGCAGAAGGCCGTGTAACGTGATTTTGACAGTCCTTTCATAATAGCATTGCTTTAAGTTTCGGCAAAGATAGTCATTTCTCCGCAATAATTCAACCGTTTAACGGTATTTAAGATAGACTCAGTCCAGAATCCACCCGTCAGCCACCAGTTCCTCCATCGATTCATAGTGAGCGATAACCGTTCCTTCTTCCATTGTCTCGTATCGGTCATCACCTTCTGACAGGAAGACCTCCTCGGGAATAATGCGGATGTTGTATTTGTAGTCATGAACATTAGAACAGCTGATGTACGGAACCATACCATCTGGAACGCCTTCGTGGTTGGCTTTAAAAGCCGGTGTCGGAGACATCCAATTCTCGTAAATCTTTTGCAACATAGTGAGTTGCCTTTCTTTTTCCTGATCCATAGTTACTTATTTCTTCCTTGATTCAATGGTTTGAATGATACTTTGGCGAATCCACCAGACAGCGTAGGGAATAAACTTGTGGTCGGCATTGAGGTCATATTTCACTGTGGCTTTCCTCAATCCTTCATTTCCAGCTTCAATCAGTTCTTCAAGCGTCAGCCCTTGTTTCTGATACTGAATG